>Ga0208767_1002626_pt1 | contig 13418 bp, 19 predicted proteins | sample VirMetDEL_Mar_21_FD_184514 | JGI IMG/M metagenome (GOLD analysis project Ga0208767, IMG submission 184514) | Aqueous microbial communities from the Delaware River and Bay under freshwater to marine salinity gradient to study organic matter... | ecosystem: Environmental > Aquatic > Marine >... | reverse complement strand
CCAATGGTTTGCTCGGTGCCAAGGAGTACCAATGGGGTAACAAGAAACGAGGGGCAGAGTATGTAACTACTCACCTTCAAGAGTTGTACGATGGTACGATGAAGATCGTAAAGAGTAAGAAGAGAGGGTCAGAGTTGGACATGATTCTCCATTGGTTACAAGTCCCTGGACTTGGATTACCAAAGGCAGGATTCATGGTTCAGTTGACTATGGGTAGGGCAGGATGTATGGATGTGCACAACATCAAGAAGTACTGCCCTGATGATGACGCATCCATTGGTACACCTACGAGGTGGCAAACAGCAGGACAATCCGCTGAGACTAAGCGGAGAAAGGCAATAGACTACCTTGATACCTGCAAGAGAGCAGGAGGATGTGCGTTCCTATGGGATACATGGTGTACCGAGAGAGCAGAACAGTACCCAGATCACTTCGATGATGGGGATCATGTGTCTGCTTTACACCCTTATTGGGTCTGTTAATAACCACATGTGTAGAAAGGAGACTTATGCACACACATCAATACATTGGTAAAATCGTAACTCGCAATGGTAACAAAGCCACTGCGGATCGCTGCGTTGAGTACATCCCTGGTCAGTGGGTTACTCGTGCGGATGAAGAGGGTAACCTCAGGAACTGTAGGTACGTAGGCTACGATTGGGGTAACAAGGAGCACAAGTTCTGTGATGTCACAGGCTTAGAACCAATGGTAGCGAACAAGATATTCTCCGAGGATCGGATGAAGTATAAGGCTATCGATAGTTACTTCGATGGTATGGGTATGGGAATCTTAGGTGAGTACTCAGTATGAGCCTATCATTAACTAAGATGGGTAGGCATTTACCCGAAGAAAATAAGGAGAAAGCTATGGTAACAGAGTTTAAGAGGGTGGAGTATTACTCCGAGTCAGGTGAACAGTGGGTGCCAGTGGAACAGTTACACCACGACCATTTAATTAATTTAGTCCTCAAGCTAGTGAGTAAAGATTATGATGGCAGATTCAGGGTCATTACCAAGACCACAGAAACAGTCGAGCAAGAAGACGAGTACGTCATCACTTCATTCATTCAGTGAACGTGAGGTGGTGAGACTCATGCTCACTCAAATACGAGATGCACTCAATGGGTGTCTCAATACCCTTGATCAATGGGATCAGGGGTTACACCTCAGAGATCCTGAGGGTGCTAACAAACAAGACAAAGAAAGGGAAGCAGGGTGATGTCTTATCCTACTAGTACAATATGTACTCAATGCCATGTGGTTTTCTCTAGGGAAGCATGGGGTGGTATAGATGTGAGTGATTTGTATAACCTCTCACCTGAACTAGCATGGGTATGCAGTCAAGAGTGTGAGAAAAAGATAAAACTTAAACATAAAGAGGGAACTTGGATGACGTAGATCGACAACAAGTAGTGCAAGTATTTATGCACAACCTAGTACAGTTTGTATCCAAGGTCGGAGAGATCGTGGAAGATACTAACGTGGGTCACATGGAACAAGTTCAGCTTATCGGGCATGAACTTAGTGACCTCAGACAGGCAAGCATGGGCTTGCATGATACAGTATTAGTGGAGTCTGGTCAGGTCTCAGTAAATTGAGCTTGACTAATGTAACCACTAGTGTATTTTGTGTTGAATCGGGAACGATGGTGTGATGGAGATGCTATGCTATTACGTGTATTAAATTGGGAACTGTTTGTTACTAGGAACGTAGAGGTATTCTGTGATGGAACTAGGTTCTGGAACAGGGATAGTGATGGTACAATAACTGCTTGCATAGGTGGATTATACTTGTGCGTGTCTAACAATTAAAAAGAAAGGTGAGTTTATGCAAACATTAAATGTTAGGAAATCTCAAAATTATTGGGTTCTACCCAAAGGATCACACTCGTCATTTAACGGTGGTTGTTTCTTGAACGATCCCAAAAGCAAGCGCCAAGTCATATTTAGCTATTTACATTACGGAGGGCTAAATGTTATTTAGACATCCAATTATGTTTCACCCACCGCCTGAAGCGTTGGGAAAAGCAACGTGTGATAACCTACCGCACAATAAATCTAAATCAGGTTGCACCAACAGAATGTTGGTAGTGTCCCGTCAAATAAGCTCCTCTTCCTCTAATGGGAGATGGGATCGGATGGTGCTGAAAAAGAAATCCCTAACTGGCAATCCGCACACCTCTGTTTTTAAGGGTATGTGGAAAGGTTGGGATAAAACGGTACGAACTATTTCTCAAATGGTTTGCAGAAATACAGCGATATTCTGGACTAAAATTTATGTAACTCAATCAAACATTAATGTTCCACCACCTGTCTAATCAAGACAAGGGTTAGTCGCACTATACAGCCCTTCAATTGAGGTGAGTGGTAGGGATACCCACTTAAAAAAAAACACTATGGATGAATTAAAAAAGTTAGTGTTAGTACTCAAGGCATTCCAGGATTTAGATCCTGAGATGCAGATACCTACGATGTTATCGTATTTGTATCCATGTATGCAGAACCCGAACAAGCCCTTGACTATTAAGCAAGTAGCTATGAAGTCAGGAGTTAAACAGTCGAGTGCATCACGTAATGTGATGGCATTTACTGAGGTGTCGAGGCACCGCAAAGAGGGACATGGGTTACTCAAGACAGAGGAGAATCCTATGTTCCGTACCGAGAAACTAATTACCCTCACCGATGATGGTGAGAACTTTAAGAATAAACTCATTGAAATCTTGGAGAAGAATGAATGAGTATAAAGCAGAGAGGAAAGAGTTGGGAAGCGTATGTAAGGAAGGGTAAGGATAGGTATCGTAAGTCATTCAAGTCTCGTGCTGAAGCTGAGTCTTGGGAGGCTATGGCTAAGTACCACATGTCTATTGGTATGCCTATCGAAACTAAAGCTGCGAGTCAAGGTGAGTGGACCTTGAGGAAAGCGGGTGATGAGACATACAAAACTTATTGGGCTAATGGTAGGTCACGTAAGGTTATGCTCTATAATGTAAACATGGTGTGTGATCATTTAGGTAGTAAGACTTTAGTATCATCTATTAATACTGAAACCCTTACTAAATACATGCTTGATTCTCGTGCATCGGGAAAGAAAAACTCCACTATAAATCGTAGGCTATGTTGTATTAGTAAGATACTACATCATGCCCAGGATTGTGGGTATTTAACTTCATTACCTAAGATCCCTCTTCAACAAGAGGACAATGGTAAGATCCGATGGATAACTGAGAGGGAGGAGAGTGATATTCGTAAACACTTTGTTGCGGTAGGTGGTGCTATTCAGATGGCACAACTATTCACAGTAGCAGTGGATACTGGTATGCGTAGATCAGAACTATTGAACCTGAGGGTAGGGGATATTAGTCTCGGTAAGATACATATATGGGAGACCAAGGCAAACTTACCGAGGTCTATCCCGATGACCAAGAGAATAGATGGTCAACTAAGTGTGATGATGTACGATAAAAAAAGTACAGATCATATCTTTACCTTGAAGGTTCATCAGATTAGATCAGCATGGGATAGGATGAAGAATACTTTAGGTCTCCATGACTTAAGGTTTCATGATACGAGACACACGTTTGCGAGTAGGTTAGTGCAACGTGGTGTACCTATACCTGAGGTACAAGAACTGTTAGGTCATCGTGACATACAGATGACCATGAGATACTCACATTTAGCACCTCAAAACTTAAGGAGTGCCATTGATAAACTCGAAGCATAAGATGTGCAGTTTTGTGAGGACCACATGTGGCCTAAGATGTGGCCTAATGTGGCCTAGTATTCAAGAACTTGTATATGTAAGTGCTTGATATTACAGTGCGAGAGTGGTGGAATTGGTAGACACGCAAGATTTAGGATCTTGAGTGTACTATATCCACTAGTGTAAACAAGGTGCAATGCCTTGGTATAGCTCAATTGTTGAACATCAAATAGAAATAAACATAGATGGATAATGTGCCAATGATTTCCACAAATGTGGACAAAGGTGTGGACAACAGGAGTTTGTTAGAGCAGGAGTATGAGCTAGAAAACCACATGAGAAAGAGTGGGATTGATAAGTTCATCAAGGAAGTAGAGAAGGCTAAAGCAAGGGGTCAAGAGGGTACCACTATGCACGGCATCATGCTGATGAAACACTCGGTTGATAAGGTGAGTGAGGGTATCAATGAGTTTATTAAGAAGGCTAGTAAGGGACAGGCAGAGCAAGGGTTTAAGATAGCACCTATGATAGCTATGTTAGACCCACAACTAAGTGCATTCCTTACTATCAAGACAGTGATTAATTCTATTAGCACAGTACAATCCTTCGTTGCTATAACGAGATCACTAGGTCATATAATAGAGGACGAAATTAAATTCCAGGTGTGGAAGGATAAGGATAGTAAGATGTTTAAGATTCTTCAGGAGAAGATGACTAAGCATACTGCATCGAGACACTATCGTAGGTATGGATTAATCAAGAGATGTAAGAAGTACATAGAGGTAGAGGATGCTAGACCTTTTAGTACACAGGAGTATCATTTAATCGGTAGTAAACTATTAGATATACTAGTTAAAACTACTGGATTAGTTGAAGTAAGAACTATGACTCATGGTAGGAAGAAGAAGAACATACTAGTGTGTGCTACTAAGGAGACAATAGAGTGGATAGAGAAGGTGAATAACTTTGGTCAAGTACTAGCACCCAACTATCTACCTATGATTACCACACCTAAGCGGTGGGAAACTATAGATGATGGGGGTTACTATACATTTAAGTTACCCATGATTAAGACTCAGAATAGACACTTCCTTAGGAGTCTCAGAGCACACAATATGCCCTTGGAGTACGAGTGTATAAATTCTCTACAAGAAACCGAGTGGTGTGTGAATACTAAGGTTCTCGATGTTATGTCTAAGATGTGGGAGAGTCATATAAATTGGAAGGGATTACCTAATCGAAACCCTTTAGATATACCACCATGTCCTGCCCCACCTGGGGTACAGAAAAAGGACATGAGTGAAGAGATGCAGAGAGAGTTCTTAAACTGGAAGACGGATGCTTCTAGTGTGTACAACGAGAATGCTCGTAGGTTCTCTAAAGTCCTTCAGTTAGTGAGGACTATCGGGATGGCGAGAGAGATGGATGAGTACGATAAGTTTCACTTTGTCTACCAATCTGATTTCAGAGGTAGGAAGTACACAGTGTCCTCGTTCCTCACACCTCAGGGTCCAGAGTATGCCAAGGGTTTACTCCTCTTTGCTAAGGGAGAACCCATCGACTCAGATGAACAGGCAGATTGGTTAGCGATACATGGGGCCAATTGTTTCGGTATAGATAAGGTACCATTTGAGGATCGTATCAAGTGGGTAGATGACCACGCAGAGCAGATCATAGCGAGTGCTCAAGATCCCTTGTCGTTTGTATGGTGGAACGAAGCGGAAGATCCTTGGTTATTCTTAGCGTTCTGCTTTGAGTGGAATGAGTTCTTAGAGCAAGGGTTTGGGTACAAGTCTCGGATACCAGTACAGTTAGATGGATCTAACAATGGACTCCAGAACTTCTCAGCTATGCTCAGAGATCCCATCGGTGGTAAGGCTACTAACCTCTTACCATCTGATACCCCTCAAGACATCTATCAAGATGTAGCAGACTTGGTACTCAAGAAGGTGGAAGCATTGGCAGAGGGTGGAGAACGTATGGCAATTCAATGGAGAGACTCAGGGTTTATCAACCGAAAACTCTGCAAGAGACCAGTGATGGTCGTGCCATACGGAGGTACTAGACACTCATGCCGTGGGTATGTGCTTCAATACATGAGAGATGAGTTTAATTCAGGAGCACCTAACCCTTGGGCACAGGAAGATTTCGATATGTTCTTACCTAGTTTCTGGTTATCCCAGATATTATGGGAAGCAATAGGTGAGATCGTAATCGGTGCTCGTGAGTGCATGAAGTGGATTCAAGATTGTTCTTCTATTGTAGCTAAGGATGATAAACCTTTGGTTTGGACTACACCAACTCAGTTTGTAGTTCACCAAGAATATTTTTCCTTTAAAGAATTACGTATCACTACATTCATAGACGGTACCTTAGTTAAACCGAGGGTGAGAGATCATGGTTCCAAAATGGATGGCTTCCGTAATAGGAATGGTAGTGCTCCTAATTTTGTACACTCCTTAGATGCTAGTCATTTAACCTATTCTATCCACAAGTGTAATATACACGGAATAAAGGACTACTCTATGATACACGATTCCTATGGTGTTCACGCTAGATATGTACCCGATATGGCACATGCTTTGAGAAAAGCATTTGTTGAGATGTACAAGGAGAACGATGTTATCACTAACTTTAGAGGAGATGCAGAGGAATCTGTTGGACTCCCAATGCCTGATCCACCTGAGCGAGGAAACCTGGATATAGATTCAGTGATAGGTGCTACCTATTTCTTTGCCTAAATTAATACACATGTGGATCTAATGGACCGTATCGACAGACTGACCGAAAGCTAAACATTAGTAATGAATCAAGACTATCGAAAGTTACTGAGGTTCCTTAAGCAAGGACTCCCAGTACCCACGGACATCCATGCAAGACTCTTAGAGGAAGGCATCGATGTTCAATTTATCATTAACCAATATCAAAGGTGAAGATGAATGTGACTCCCAAAGGGCCATGTGAGTGGCCCCACTTGTTCAAACCAGATACTCACTTCGGTACCCCAGGTAACTTCAACATCACGTTGACCTTACCTCTGGAAGAAGCAAAGACCATCATGGCTCAGGTCGATGAAGTCATTGAGAAAGATGAGTCGATGCACGACAAGAAGTCGAGAGGATCTATTCCTTATAAAGTCGAAGGTGACTTTGTGAAGATCAGGTTCAAACAGAAAGCAGAGATACGCATGAAGGATGGTAGTACTAGAGTACCATCTATTGCAGTAGTCGATGCCAACCTTCAACCAGTTGACTCTACTGTATCCATTGGTAATGGAAGTATAGTCAAGGTTTCTTATAACACTAGACCTTGGGGTCCGAAACCACCTAACGCAGGGTGCTCATTGGATCTCGTAGCAGTCCAAGTGATAGACCTCAAAGAGTATGCTAACACTGGGTTTGAAGCAGTCGAGGGAGGCTTCGCTGTTGATAGTGTCAAGCCTATAAATGAGGAAACCAAAGAAGAAGTCACCGAAGAAGAAGGAGACTTCTAAATATAGAAGTAAATTTGAGGAAACCATTGCGGATACCTTGAGTGTCCGTAAGGTTCCCTTCGGTTATGAGACTGAGACAGTTTCGTACATCGTTGAACGTACCTACAAACCTGACTTCATACTAGAGAATGGAATCTACATTGAAGCTAAAGGTTACTTCCGATCTGCTGATCAACGAAAACATAGAGCAATCAAGAATCAACATCCTGATCTTGATATTAGGTTCGTGTTCTTGAGGCTCAGTTCTCGTGTTCAAGGGAGTCAGATGACATGCCAAGAGTGGTGTGAGAAGTATGACTTTCTGTATGCAGAAAAAGAAATACCTAAGGAGTGGATACGCAAACAAAAACCTAAGAAAAAATAATGGAAGACGAAAGACCAGAAACACTTTATTCATTCTCATCACAGAATGAAGGACCACTTCAAGAAGTAACAGTATCATTTGAAGGGTCATATTTAATGGATGTTCTCTTTGAGTTTAGTAACTTCTTGAGAGCATCTGGATTCTCCTACGTGAATGAAGTAGCTGCTGTCTATGAAGATGGATCAGGAATTACTTCAGAAGGAGTTGACTTCGATCACATCGCAGAAGATGAGGAATCAGACGAGTGAGTTCATAGCACATGAACCATGTCCCAAGTGTGGATCTAAAGATAACTTAGCGAGATACACCGATGGACATGCGTGGTGCTTTGGTTGTGGTTATTACGAAGGAATAGAGAAAGAGGTGACAAGTATGGAATTTGTACAAGGGGAATGTGTTCCCTTAAATAAGAGAAGTATTAGTCAGGCAACTGTAGACCATTGGAGTTACCAAGTAGGTGACTACAAAGGTAAGAAAGTTCAGATCGCAAACTATCGTAACGATCAAGGCACCATCAAAGCTCAGAAGATTAGATTTCCAAATAAGGATTTCTTGTTCATTGGAGATACAAAGTCTTGTGGTCTCTATGGTAAACATCTCTGGAGAGATGGAGGGAAAATGATTGTGATAACTGAGGGGGAATTGGATGCACTCTCGGTATCACAGGCACAAGGGAACAAATGGCCTGTGGTTTCAGTACCAACAGGATCAGCAGGAGCACGTAAAGCTATCGCTCAGGACTTAGAGTGGCTTGAGCAATTCGATAGTGTGATCCTCATGTTCGACCAAGACGATGCAGGTCGTAAAGCCTTGGACGAATGTGTTCCCTTGTTCACCCCAGGTAAAGCAAAGATAGCAAAGCTACCACTCAAGGATGCCAATGAGTGTCTCGTGAAGGGTAGAAACTCAGAGATTATCGATGCTATCTGGGGTGCAAAAGTCTTTCGTCCTGATGGGATTGTAGATGGTAGAGATTTATGGGACTTAATCTCCAATGAAGACTCAAGGGAAGCATGTGATTATCCTTATAGTGGTCTCAATGATATGACCAAGGGATGTAGGAGAGGTGAGATAGTTACGATTACCGCAGGGTCAGGGATTGGGAAGTCCTTGATATGTAGGGAGATAGCTTACCACTTCATGCTTCAAGACAAGAAGGTAGGTTACATTGCCTTAGAAGAATCTAACAAACGGAGTGCCTTAGGGTTTGTTGGATTGTACTTAAACAAACCAGTTCACCTCAATGAGAAGGTAGATCAAGAGGAACTCAAGGAAGGGTTTGATAATACCTTAGGCACAGGGAACTTATACTTCTATGACCATTGGGGTTCCACCGAGATCGAGAACCTACTAGGTAAGATCAAGTACATGGTGAGGGCACTCGGTTGTGAGTACATCATCCTCGATCATATATCTATTGTGATCTCAGGTATCGAAGGTGGTGATGAACGTAGGATGATCGATGTTGCCATGACTAAACTGAGATCCCTATGTGAAGAAGTCCAGTGTGGTTTGATACTAGTGTCTCACTTACGTAGACCGAGTGGTGACAAAGGACATGAGGAAGGAGTCAAGACTAGTCTCTCTCAACTGCGTGGTTCACATGCCATAGCACAACTGAGTGATCAAGTGTTCGGTTGTGAGAGAGATCAGCAAGGAGACAATCCTGACATGACTACGCTACGTGTCTTGAAGAACCGATGGACAGGTGAAACAGGTATAGCTACTCATCTCTTCTACTCCAAGGAGACAGGGAGATTGAGTGAAACCCAACTCACCGAGGAAGAAGAGAATGACCAGGACTTTTGATGTCACACTCGTTGTGTTCATAGTGTTCTTCATGTGTGTACTAAGTTCTCTTCTCCTAAATATTTATTTCATAAGAGAGATGAGGTACATGTCCTCTAACGTAAGGTATGGTCATGATTTGATTAACACCTTAGGTTTAAAAATTGAGTTACTCCATAGAGAGAACGTATGCGACAACCACCGAAGCAAGTCTATGTAGACATTGAAACAGATGGACTCTTGGATGAAGTAACCAAGGTTCACTGTTTAGTTTATTCATGTGATGGAGAGGTAACTGTTGTCACTGGTGATGAGATAAAAGATTCACTCTCGTTCCTTAAGGATCAACATCTTATTGGACATAACCTCTTAGGGTTTGACTTTCGTGTCTTAGATAAACTCTATGGGTTTTGTCCTACTTCATACACCGACACCTTGATCCTATCGAGACTCACATTTCCAGACTTGAGAGCAAAAGACTTCGATGCACGAGCAATGGACTCAAAGATGTATGGGTCACATGCACTCAAGGCATGGGGTCATCGACTCTCATTCTTCAAGGGTGACTATGGTGAACAAGAAGGAGCATGGGAACACTTAAGTGATGAGATGATTGAGTACTGTAAACGTGATGTATCTCTCACTGAGAAACTTCATGGTCACCTGACTAGTCATCACAAACACTATAGTCCTGACTCCTTAGAACTTGAGCATAGCGTATCCAAGATATGTTATGAGCAAGAGAACTTCGGGTTTCCCTTTGATGTTCCTAAGGCATTAGAACTATACAAAGAACTCACAGATCGTAATGTACAACTCAACAAAGATTTAGTTGAGGCATTTGGTTCGTGGGTTGTGGATGAAGGGGAGAGAAAGAAAGGACTCTATCATAAAATAAAGATCGTAGAGTTTAACCCTAACTCTCGGCAACATATAGCCAAGAGACTCAAGGATATACACGGATGGAAACCAAAGGAGTTTACTCCTAGTGGTGAACCAAAGATAGATGAAAAGGTACTCGGTAAACTTAAGTATCCCGAAGCGGAACTAATGAGTGAGTACCTAATGATCTCCAAACGATTAGGACAACTAGCAGAAGGTAACGAAGCATGGTTGAAACTAGAGAAAGATGGGAGACTGCATGGGTCAGTTAACTGTATGGGGTCAGTCACAAGTCGTTGCTCTCATTCGCATCCGAACCTCGCTCAAGTTCCGAGCACTAAAGCACCCTTTGGGAAGCAGTGTCGAGAACTTTTTACGACAGATCCAGGATTTTCCCTTCTGGGTATTGATGTCTCTGGGCTTGAACTGCGTTGCTTGGCTCACTATATGGCTCGTTATGACGATGGTGCATACGGCAAGATCCTACTTGAGGGTGATATTCATACTGCCAATCAAGAAGCTGCTGGACTCGCTACAAGAGACCAAGCGAAGACTTATATTTATGGGTTCTTGTATGGCGCAGGAGACCAGAAAATCGGTCAGATCATTGGTAAAGGGGCAACGGAAGGTAAACGATTAAAGGAAAAGTTCCTAAAGAAAATACCTGCGTTGAGGAAACTACGTGAACAAGTCCAAGATAAAGCAAACAAACATGGGTTTGTACGTGGGTTAGATGGTAGGAGAGTTCCTGTTCGATCCGCACATGCAGCACTCAATACATTACTACAGAGTGCAGGTGCAATTATATGTAAACGATGGGTCGTATTGCTACACGATATGTTGGAAGCAGAAGGATACTCTTACGGACATGACTATGCACAGGTGGCATTTGTGCATGATGAAGTACAACTCATGGTAAAGGACGAGCATGTCGATAGTATCGGACGAATCGCAGTTCAAGCAATTGAGCTTTCTGGAGAATATTACGGATTCAGAATCCCACTCACAGGAGAGTATAGAGGAGGAAGAAATTGGGCAGACACCCACTAATATACATAGAGGTAAACTATTTTTAGGACAAGCAGGAGAACATCTAGTTTGCTACTTATTTGGTATGTGGCAATACAATGTACTTCAACCTGTTCATGCTCATAGTGTTTATGATTTAGTGGTTGAGAGAGATGGTACATTTAAAAAACTTCAGGTTAAAACTAAACCGATTGGTGAATCAAAAAAAGTTAATTTACATAAAAACTTAAACTACCACGGAGATAGGAAAGAAATTGAATACTATGAAGAAAAAGATTTTGACTATCTTTGTGCCTGTAAGTTTCCACATGTGTACGTAATTCCGTTCAGGAAAATTAAACAGAGAACATGTGTAACTTTCTCTCAATACCCTGAATACAAATACGATCTCAACAATCCTCAAACCTACGAGTATAGACCTATATGACTACTCAACTCCTCATAGATGCAGACATAGCAATATACAAAGCTACTACTGCAAATGAAGTACCTATTAATTGGGAAGGTGATTTATGGTCTCTCCATTGTGACATGGCGAAAGTCAAGTGTGACATAGATGACTATGTTAATAACATTAAAGAGAAGACCAATGCCACTAAAGTAACGATGTGTATATCACATCAGAATAACTTTAGAAAACTCATTAACCCTCAATATAAACTCAATAGAAAATCTACGAGGAAACCAGTTTGTTTTGTACCTGCTAAGAAGTACGTAATGGAAACTTACGAGTACGAAATCCAACCTTGGTTAGAAGCAGATGATGTCATAGGAATCTTAGCTACATACGATAATGGTAATGAGAAGATAGTAGTTAGTGAAGACAAAGACTTATTAACAATTCCTGGTAACCATTGGGACATAAAGAACCAAGTGTTATGGGAACAAGATGAGCACACTGCTAACTATCTTTTCTACAAGCAAACATTAACTGGTGACACAGTTGATAACTACCAAGGTTGTCCAGGCATCGGCCCAAAAAAGGCGGAAAAAATTTTGGGAGAATGTGAAGACTTTGGTTTTGATCCTAAGCACGTTTGGAATGCTATTACCTCTACTTATAAGAATGCAGGATTAGATGAAGATGATGCGTTACTTAATGCGAGGATGGCGAGGATACTTAGGCATGGTGAATATGTAATGGGTGAACCTATCTATTGGAGTCCAGAGAATGAGTGATAATGAATTTGAGAATCCTAAACACTACACCGATGGGTTTGGTATTCAACCCTTGGATTACATAATCGAAAACGAAATGGATTTCCTAGAAGGGAACATAATTAAATACGTATCGAGGTACCCACATAAAGGTGGGCTTAATGATTTATATAAAGCACAGGTTTATCTCAATCGTCTAATCGTGAGGGAGCAAGCTAATGAGTAACCTACCTACGCAGTACCAAGAATACATTCACTTATCACGATACTCTAGATGGGACTATGAACAAAAAAGGAGAGAGACTTGGGAAGAAACAGTGGGAAGGTATTTTGATTTTTTCATTACCCATCTTAGGAACCATAGTGGTTATGCTATTGATGTTACTACTTTAGAAGAACTAGAGAAAGCAGTACTTAACTTAGAAGTCATGCCTAGTATGCGGTGTTTAATGACTGCTGGTCCTGCTTTAGAAAAGGAAAACATTGCAGGATATAATTGTTCATACTTACCAATTGATTCTCTTAGGTCTTTTGATGAGTTGTTGTACATACTTATGAATGGAACTGGAGTAGGTTATTCAGTCGAAGAGAAGTACACATCTCAGTTACCTATGGTACCTAATGAGTTACACCCTACTGATACTCGCATCGATGTACGTGATAGTAAACTAGGGTGGGCTAAGGCATTCCGTGAGTTAATTAGTTTACTCTACGCAGGACTAATTCCTACCTGGGACTTAAGCAAGGTGCGTAAGGCAGGAGAAGTACTTAAAACTTTTGGTGGGAGAGCAAGTGGACCTGATCCCCTTAACAAATTATTTCTTTATACTTGTAAGATATTTGAAAATGCAAAAGGAAGAAAACTCAGACCAATTGAGTGTCACGACATTGTTACAAAAACAGCAGAAGTCGTGGTGGTTGGTGGTGTTCGTAGGTCTGCTCTTATTAGTCTCAGTGATCTTGGTGATGAGCAAATGCGACAAGCCAAGTCAGGAGCATGGTGGG
>Ga0208767_1002623_pt1 | contig 13435 bp, 19 predicted proteins | sample VirMetDEL_Mar_21_FD_184514 | JGI IMG/M metagenome (GOLD analysis project Ga0208767, IMG submission 184514) | Aqueous microbial communities from the Delaware River and Bay under freshwater to marine salinity gradient to study organic matter... | ecosystem: Environmental > Aquatic > Marine >... | reverse complement strand
TAATATTATGAAGTTTGACCAAGCTTTAAGAGAAGGATATAAAAACTACGTTTCAGAAGATGAAGAAACAGTTTCTATAAGTAGAAGCATGTTAGAAAAAATTAAAAATATTTTAATTGATGACCAAATTGTAGGTCTAGCTATCGATAGACTTAAAGAAAATCCTAATCCTAATTTCGATGCTAAAAGTATTGTAAGTGGTCAGTTATATTTCAAAGTAGATGAATTACTTAAAGAACCAGTCAAGGATGAAGAGGAAGCATCTATTGAGTTAAAAGACGATCCATATGATTTCGAAGCAGATGTTGAAGCTCATGGTGCAAAAGGTACCATGGTTGGTTCAGCTTTTGGTACATCTGCAGGCAGAGCAAGAACAGCAGTAAAACAAAGACAGGCATTAATGGATAAAGGGGTTGATTTATATAATAAACGTACCGAAGAGCTTTCTAAAAAAATGGACCAAGCTTTACAAACAAAAACACTACCTGTAGGAAAATATTAATGAAAATAAAAAGCAAATTTTTTAAAATTATTAAGAATAAACATGATGTTTTATCTGAAGCTGCACCAGCAATGCCTGGTTTAGAACAACCACCAGCGGCTGGTGGGGAACAAGTACTTGCAGCACGTGAAACCGAAACAATTAAAGAACCAGAACCTGAAGTAAGACAACTTACATCAGCTGGTGAAGTCGAACTTATAAGACTAATTCGTAAAGCTTTAGTTTTAGAACCAACAGAGGGAACTATCCCTTCATCTATTTTAGATGATGAAATTAATGAGGATAACGGAAGAGAAAAATTAATGGCAATGAAAAATTTCATTAATACATACTCTGACGATCCTGATATAGATTATTAATATGAGCAAATATAAATCACTACTTGATGTTTATTCGGAAAACACTTTAGGTAAAAAACTTCAACCTTTAGTACGAGAACGTGTACAAGTTTTCTTTCAAACCGATGATGACCAACAGCCTAAAGTTATTGGATCGATCGATGACGATACTGCTGAAAAATTAAGAAGAAAAATATTAAACAGTAGTGAAGGAACTGTAAAAATTCTTAATGATATTCTTGTTAAGTGTGATTGGAAAGGTTCAAACGAAAAAGAATACATACAGAAAATTTTAGGACCAGTAAATGAAGCCGTAGAAAGTACCTCTGATGTAAGAAATGTAGAACTTAAAGAATTTGCATCACAAAAGAAAAATAAAACATTGTTTTTAGATACAATGGTACAAGCTGCTGAAAACGAAGAAACATTTAGTATTATTGACCCGTTAGAAGATGCAGTTAAGTCTGTTTTTTCTAACCCACATGAAACTATTCAAGATATTTGTTTAATTAACCCTACCATCAATAACGTGGGTGTTGGAAAAGGTGAAATTGCAATTACTATGTTTTCTAATGCAATAAAAGGTGATGTAGGTGATTTATATTTTCCAGGATTTGGTGATGTTGAATTAAAAGGGTTAAGTGGTAGACCTGGTAAAACCGGTAATGCATACGCTGCAATGAAAACATTACCTAAAATGTTAAAAGATTTAAAAGGTCAAGATGTATTTACTGGTGGTGAAATTAGAGACAAATATAAAACATTAGCGAAAAATAGAAATGAATTATCTAGTTACTTAGATAAAGTTATTGAAACAATAGATAATAAATTTCAAGAAGGCACTTCTGATGGTATTAAAGAGGTTTCTGATTTTATTGATGAAATTGACAACGATAGTGAAGTTAAACTTAAAGACGCTAATGATTTAGAATTTCAGTTAAAAAATGATTTAGTTAGAATTTTACCTAAGGTTGTAAACAAAACTGCATACAATGCTGTAATTAACAGAGTTTCAAAATATTTTAATTCTTTAAGAGATTATATTAATGCTAATGAAAATAAAGTTGTAACTGGAAAAGAAAATGAATCGTCTACTACTGACCCAGTTATTAAAAATTTCTTTCTTAATGAATGGGGTTTTTCAAAAGATGAACTTATTGACGGTTTTCTAGAATTAGCAAGTGAAGCCAAATTTAATACAAAAGACTTTAAAGCAGGTTTAGATCAAATATTAGATTTAGAAACAATGAGATCTTTAGCTAGAAAAAGAGATGATAATCTTTTAAGAGCTATTATTGGTGCTTTACAAATTTCAATGTATAAAGAACATGAAAAATTTAAAATTATTTTATTCATGAATGATGAAACAATGAATGGGTTTCCACTTATGCCTAAAGGTGAATCAGTTAAAGAACGTTTTATTTACACTTTTAATGTAGTAAAAAGATTAATTGATGAAAACAAATTAAGTATTGGTTTAAGTATTGATTCAAGATCAAAAGGTGTAGCAATAAAATTAAACGTATGAACGATCAATCATTAATTTTTGAAAAATATTTAAGAGTTGTAAATGAAGGTGGTGCAGCAGGCCATATGATGCATCCTTTTGATTTACCTAAAGTTACAACCTTATCTGACTTGGTACAAACATTTGAAGATGCAGATGAAAAATTAGAAGAAGGTCAATCAACTATTAAACTTGATGGTGTTAATTTAAGTTTAAAAGTTATTGGTGAAGATGATAATAAACAATTTGCATTAGATAGAGGTTCACAAAAAGAAATAGATGTAAGGGGTATTACTGTAAATGATTTATCTTCTAGATTTCCTGCTAACCCTCAAACCGGTGAAGTTCACGGTATGGTACGTAAAGGTGGTACTATATTAAAGATAATGAATGAATCTATCCCAAATATAAAAGAAGAACTCAAAGATTTAAATTTATGGAATGACCCGTCTAGATTTTTAAACACTGAATATATTGAAGGTACCGAAAATGTAATTAATTACGGCGAAAATAAAATTATTGCTTTTCATGGTATAAATCAATTTTACGAAAAAACAGACAGACAAGGAAATATAACAAGACCTTCTAAATTAAAACCAAATATTTTTAAGGACGATAAAGGTAAATTAACAAAAGATAAATCAGTTTCTCGTACTGTAGATTATGATCACGATGCTTTAGATAGTTTAAGAGAAAAAGTAAAACCTATTGCTAAAAAATATGGTTTTGATGTTGAAACCGGTATATATGCTACTAAGAAAGGCGTACCTAATTTTGATAATGTACTTAATCAGAATTTTTCTATAAAATTAGGAGATAATACCCTTTCAATGAAGTTAAAAGATTATATAAAAAATTATAATCATATACCTAAATTAAATAGAATTACCAATAAACAAGGTAAGTCTATAGGAGCTGTTAGTAAAGAAAATTATATTAATATTTTAAATTCTGATAAGGTACCTTTAAATCAAATCTATGATGAACGAGATTTTGATACTGCTATAGCAGGAGCTTTAACGTATCATATAACTAAAGAATTAGGTAATGAATTGCTTAAAAATTATACTACCGAAAGATACGGTGATGCGGATAGTCATGAAGGTATAGTTATTTCTCATATTGATTATGGTAAAGACGGTTTGGGTAATCCTAATTCTATAAAAATTACAGGTGAATTTATTTTATCTGGTATGGGTGGGGCATTAGCTTCTAATCGTTCAATTAAAAAAGATGAAGATGATCAATCCGCACCAGCTGCTAATATGGGTAACGGTAATATGGACTTTTCTTCTTATTTTACAAATCCAAGAAGTAGTAAAGACCCTGGTGGTACTGGATTTAAAAGTAAAATAGTTAAGTAACTATATGTCTTCATTTGTTGAGATTGACCCCTCAATTAACTATTTTAGAGCTGATTGTACCATTTTTAACTACGATATAGTAGTATTACTTACATCTTCTGGTCCTTATCTTTTTGATTGTAGTATAGGGGGGTATATACCACCAGCTCAAGGTGGTAGAATAAACAAAATTAATTTTGATAAACTTAAACAACTAATTACTGAATTAAATCCTAAAAAAATTATTATACCTGAAGCTTACGTTAATAATTATTACCCCGAGTTCAAAACTTTTATATATAGCTTAGATATACCTTTAGATAAATTTATAGTTTATATTCAAAAAGAACAAAACTTTTATTATAAAGAAATACATGATGTAGTAGATTGGTTTTATGAATATGATAACATTCCTAATATTACTTACCATTCTATAGGTCATAACGTACCAAAAGAAGACGAAAATTTTAAACGTTTTAAAGAGTTTAATTTTTGTAAACAAGGATTTTTATGTGAAACTTTTTCGAAACTTTATAACTTAAAAGACACTACTTTTGATAAAGAATGGGAAAAAAGAAATAAAAAGGAAATAAATCCATACAATTTAATTTTTTATGGTAACCTACATACAAGTATAAGGCCTACTATTTTTCAGGTTTTGAGCGATAGTAAAATTTTATCACTAAAAGATGTTTATTATGGTGATGAAAGTTTAACTGATTTAGTATTAGATCATAAAGGTATACTTGTATCAATGGATGGGTTAGTCTATAATACAATTAGAGATGTTGAAGCTGGTATAAATGTAACACCTAGTATTAAAATAACAAGAGCTAATGATTATGTTATTGAAAAAAACAATGTATCAATGTTTAAAACCCGTAAACTTTGTAAAATAGAACCAAGATTTTTTGAAGTAAACATTGATAAAAAAGAAACTGAATTTTTGATTCGTCAATCAATAGATGAATATATGGAAAATGAATTTAAAGATTATAATAAATCTAAAAGACAAGCTAAATATCATTTTTTTATTACCCTTTTACAAAAATTTTATAATGTTGATTTTTTTATATTTGATATTTTATTTAACGAAAAATTACAGGAGTTTTTAGATAATATACCATTAGATATAAATTTTGATATATTAGGTAAGTGTGCAGATGCTGATGCTTTAGCTAGTTACAATAGAGATATATTGTTTAATGATTTTGTTTTAAATGTTTATGATATCTTTAATGAAAAGTTTAAAGAATTGTATTTTGATTGGTATAGTAATTAAATATTATCGATGTTAACATTTAAAGACTATTTCTTAAAAGAACAAGCTACTAGAAAAATAGTTTTATTTCCTGGTTCATTTAAACCACCCCATAAAGGGCACGTTGAATTAATAAAAAGGTTTAAAGAAATGGTAGGGCCAGAAGGAATAGTAAATGTAATTGTTACAGAACCATCTTCTAAATCTAGAAGATATACTCCAGGTGGTAAATATGTACCTGGTACCGTTGCAGCTGATATTTTAAAAGCTTACATAAATGCAATAGGTTTGAGAAACGTAAATGTATCTACTGCTAAAAACGCTGTTGGTGAAGTTTACGACTTTATTAAAAATTATGCAACCTCTGGTGATCAAATACTTGTGGGTGTTGGAGGTAAGGGCGATGATAAAGCTAGATACAATAATATAGACAAACATACCCCTGAAGGTGTTAGTGTCAATGTGCAAGTTGCTGATGTTGTGAGTGATGAAGGTGGGGAAGTAAGTGCAAGTAATTTTAGAAATATTATTGATAATTTAAGTTTAGAAAACTTAAAAGCTTTTGTTCCGAACGAGTTAGCTAATAACGAAAAAGTTTTAAAATATGTATATAGCGAGTTGAGTAATCTACCTTCTGATTAAATTTTTTAGTGCACGTTAACGATCTTAAAAAAGCCGCATTTTACCATGTAATGAAAACCGGCGGCACTTCTTTTCACATGACTATAGCTCGAATGAGAGCATTGCTAGGACGAGAACCTACAGAAGAAGATAAGTGGAAAATTGTTATGGGGATGCATGGCTCGTATACAGAATTACTTAACAGATTTCCAGATATATATAGTAATATAAAAAATTATTATAAATTTTGTTTTACTAGAAACCCATTTAGCCACGCTGTGAGTTTATATTTTCATATTATAAATCGACATAGATGGCCGAAAGAAATGCACAAAGACATTCATAAAAATAAAGTAGATGAAGAAGATTATAAAAACTTTAACAACTACTTAGAAAATATTTACGTACCACAGTCGACTGTAACTCTTCAAGACCCTAACTTTATGAATGATGAATGGTTTAAATTTGAAGAATTAGATTATAGTTTTAATATTTTATTAGATAAATTTGAATACAATAAAATTGAGTTAATGAAAACTAATTCTACAAAAGATTATACTGATAAAAATGGAAGAGAAGGCAATATATTTGATTTAGAATACCCTGCTGACTATAGAGATATGTATGATCAGCAGGGTATTGATATTATTACAAAAAGGTGTAAAGATGAGTTAGATAAATTTAATTATAGTTTTTAAAATTTACTCATTAAAGCTTTAATAACTTCGTCGTTTATAGCTTTTTTCTCATCATCAGCAACTACTTCAACTTCAACCCCTGGTTCTTCTGCTGCAACTTCACAAGGTGAAGGTTCGTCTACTTGATGACTATGAACATTCATTTCATCTTCATATTTTAGATAATGATAGATATCAGAAACATAATCACTAGCTTTAGTAAGTTTAGCTTGAACCCAACCTTCCAATTCATCATAATTTTTTATAAGATCGAGCAATTTAGGGGCGTATTCAGCTAATTTATAAAGTTCGGATTTAGCCATATCAACTTCATGATCATCAATTTGCTCTCTTTCTTCATCTTCAACTTCAATTTTTGTTAAAGTGGGGCTACCTAACCCACCAGCAGAATCTTGAGCATGAGGACCTAAGCCAACACCATTAAGAGGTGAAAGTGTTGCTTCATAGAGTTCAATTAAACTCTTTTCGTCTTTATTCATACATATATTTATAAATACTTGTATGGATTTTGATTCTCTTTTAAAATTAATGGAAGAAGATTTTGAGTTATATGATATTTTAGAAAAAAAGGGTTCTAGATGCACAAAAACCACGAAACAAGCTAGCTCTTACCTTCCAAGTAAGAAGTATATGAAGTGTGTAAAGAACCCTTCCGGTAAGGGATACAAACGAATACATTACGGAGACCCAAAAAGACGTATTAAAAAGAGTAATCCTAAAAGACGTAAAAGTTTTAGAGCAAGGCATAAGTGTTCTTCAGCTAAACCAGGGACAGCAAGGTACTTAAGTTGCAAAAATTGGTAATATTACTTTTAATTTAAAAATGAGAACATTTAACGAAAAAATTGAAAAATTATTAGAAGATTATCCTTTAGATACATTTCCTAAAACTAATATTAAACGTACTAAGCAACAAGATAAAGAAACAAAAAAAATGATTAAATCTGAAGAAGCAGAAGATCGTTGTAAACGTAGAGCTGATTCAGTTTACGGTAGTAAAACATCTGCTTATAAGTCCGGGGCAATCGTTAGGTGTCGTAAAGGTAAAATTTGGAAGAAAAAGAAATGAATTTTAAACAGTTTTACGAAGCTTCAGATAATTTACATCAATGGTTTAAAAGAGGTGGAAAAGATCCCAAAACCGGTAAAAAATTCTCTGGTTGGGTAAACTGTAAAACTGGTGGCCCTTGTGGACGTAAATCTAAAAAGTCAGGTGGTAGTTACCCAGCATGTAGACCTACTAAAAGTGCATGTAAAAGCATTAAAGGTAAAATGTATCAAAAGAAAAGCTCTAAAAGAGTAAATTGGAAGAAAAAGAAATAGCATATGTCACTTAAAACAGTATTAAATGGTGGGTTTCAGACCTATGAATATCAAAAGTTCGTTGAAATAATTAACGATACTAATTTTCCCCCAGTTACTGCTTATTGGGAAAATGATTTAAGCAGTAAAACTCAGGTTTTTCCTAAAACTGCAGTTTTAACATATGATATAGGTCAATCACAAACCAACCCCGTGCCATTTGGTGACGGAGGTGCTATAGATGCTTTTGGTCGGTTAAGAGTTAGTAACCCTACTGCAATATTTTCAGCAAAACAGTTATACAGTAAGAGAGATTTTGTATACGATGATTTTGGTAATGGTGGAGGAGCTTGTGAATTTAGTTCTGGAGATTCCGGTACTAAAATGTATACCGTAAACAGTGGTGATTATGCTATAAGACAAACATTTCAAAGTTTTGGGTATCAACCAGGCAAATCACAACAGTTTCTTTTTACAGGGATATTAAGTGGCGGTAATGATATAGACATGCTTTATGGTGCATACAAATCTAACACGTCTGGTGATTACGATCAGTATAATGGTGTTTATTTTAAAAATAGTAATAATGTTGTTTCTGTAAATGTATCTAATTATAATGGTAACGCTGCTGATATTACTGTACCTCAAAGTAATTGGAATATTGATACAATGGATGGTAATGGAGCGAGCGGTATAACATTAGATTTTACTAAATCTCAAATATTTACTATTGATTATGAATGGTTATGTTTATGTAGAATAAGATATGGGTTTGTCGTTGATGGGTTAACTTACTATTGTCATCAAGTTACTAATGCTAATGCTATTAGTTCTGTTTTTATTCAAAATCCTAACTTACCTATTAGAGCTGAAATAAGACAAAACGGATCAACACCAGGTCAATTATTACAAATTTGCGCTAATGTTAATTCTGAAGGTGGTGTTAGTAAACAAGGTTCATTACGTTCAATTGATACCGCATTAGAAACAAGTAATGTTGAAATTTCTATTCCTGTTAAAACAGAGTGTTCTATCATGATGTTAGCTTTATCATCTACAAGATTAAACGCTGTTGTTACTCCTTCTGATTTCAGTGTTCTTAATACGGATTCTAATATTGATACAAGAATTAGGATTATTAGAAATCCTTCTTATACTGGTACGTTTACTTTAAACTCTATTCAAGATTCTGCAGTTGCATACGGTGTAGGTGGTAGTGGTTTTGAATATATTAGTGGTGGTCAAGTTCTTGCAACGTACTTTGTATCTAAAGATAATGCTGCTGATTTAGCTACATTAAAAGAAAGTTTCGTTACTTTTGGTCATGATATTCAAGGTAATTCTGATGAGTATCATATATTTGTAACCCCTCTTAAGAGCGGTTCTGGATCAGGGTTATACTTTGCTTCTGCTAACTGGCTTGAAGACGCATAAAATTGTCTCGGTAAGTTATAAATACTTCTGATATGGGAAGTATAGCAGATAAATTTAAAGGGTTACCTATCGAAGAGCTAATCGTATCGCCTCTCGTTGGTATTTCAAAAGGACAAGCAAAACTTAATGATGTAACATGGCAGTACATCAACGAAATCGGTTTTACTACTGATAAAGATGGTAAAAAGACTCCAAACAGTATCGATGTTGAAGTAAACCGATATATTAATGTTGAAGGTCAGCCTGAACCTCAGCTTCAAACTTTAAAAAGCAAAGTACCTCTTTTACCTCTTATTCCTCTTCCTGCTTTAGCAGTGACTTCAGCTGATATTGAATTTACTATGCAAGTAGATGAACAATCTACTCACACTGATAGTAAAGATACGTCTGCTGAGATGAGCGCTAACGTGAGTTACAATTCATGGTGGGGTCTTAAAGTCAGTGCAAGTATGTCTGGTAAGGTTGCCACTCATAGTGAAAATACACGTAAAACTGATAACTCAGCTAAGTACGATGTTAAAGTTCACGCTGAGCAGTTACCACCGACTGAAGGAATGTTAAAACTTTCTGATGCATTGGTGACAATGATCGAACCTGCTATTGTTAACCCTGGTGGTGGTAGTGGAGGTGGAACAACTACTGGGTAGTTGAATATCGCGGGTAGATAACATAAATTATGTTGTGAATGTTATCTCGTTACAGACTCTAATAAAGACTATAAAATCTTCGATAGTCAGGTCGACTGAAGTATTAGAGAATCATCACTTAAAACGACTAAGTGAATATTTTAACGAGGATGGTACCCCGAAAATAGTAGAGCTGGTAGTTGACGGTAAAAAATGTCAGGTACCAGCTTTCACTTTGGTTAATCATCAAAGTCTTTCAATTGAAGGTCTTGAAATAGAGTTTAAAGCTAAACTCTTTGATTACGAAGTAACCGAAGATAAAGAATGTGAATGTGAAGTTTTAGTTGATGTGAAAAAACCAGTAGAAACTCAAGAAGAGTTTGCACATATTAAACTAAAATTTAAAGCAGTAGATTCACCTGAAGCTTTATCGAGAGTTAACGATGCTTTACTTCAAACAATTAATATATGATTGGTACAGGTCTACCGTGTCCCTCTTGCGGAACAAGATTACAATTAACTATTGATTTTATTATGGAACACCCTGCAGCCGCTTGTCCTACTTGCGGGTGTGTAATGAAGTTTCCTAGAAACGATAAACTATTGGAGAAATATAAAGAAGCTAAGGCCGAAATGGACCATTATAAAAAACAAATAAAAAGTTTTACATAAAAAAAGGCCCACCGAAGTGGGCCTTAAACCTATCAAATATTAGAAGCTGTATTTAGCGCCCAATGTCCATTGAACGTCATCTTCAACTGCCAAAATACCACCAAAGTCGTTATCCATGTAACGAACACCAACGTAAGGTTTAATACCGTACTTATCGTACGAAACCCTAGCACCGGCATACAACGATTCGTTGTCGTCAAGGAAAACCACTCCAACTTTTGGTGTAACACTCACGTTTTCGATTACGCTGTAACTTCTGCTTAATTCGAATTGGAAACCATCCATTGCAAGATCAACATCTTCCATATAGGTAACACTTAAATCGGCAACCTGACCTAAAACAGGAAGGCTGTCAAAAGTAAGTCCTAAACTATATTGAAATGAATCTCCAAGAGGACCGTTAACCAAGTGATAAACAGCTTGAGCATCAGCAGTGAAAGCAAAAGCTCCCAAAGCTTTACCAGCAACTGTATCGACCTTCTTAGCCAATCCAATACCAGCATGATTCTGAGATGCATCTAGTGCACCGTCATTAGCTCCAGACCAGCTATTACCTGGGACAAAATAGTTAAAAGCATAAGCATGTAAGCCTGCTTTAATTTCTTTAATTCCAGTAATACCTAAGTAAGCCGTATCTTCAGCTCTAGCAGTACCTGCGATGGTAAAATCGGAGGTATACCCAGCGTCAACACTAACCTGCGCATTACCGTTAATAGTAAGAGCAGCCAACATTACAGAAAAAATAAGTTTCTTCATGTATCTATTATTTAATATTTTCTAATATTATCAACTTATCTAGATAAATATAATATGAACATTAATTATAGTTATGGCTGATTCAAAAAAACAAGAAATCTTAGAACTAGTTGCAAGTTACGTAAAAAATATTGATTTATTTACCGAAAAAAATAATAAATCAGCATCTACAAGAGCTCGTAAAGCTTTAGCTGATTTAGTAAAATTAGCAAGAGATGAAAGAAAAAATATTCTCGAATCGAGAAAATCTGATGAATAAAAATTTTAACAGTATATATAGAAACTATTTTTTAAATGAAATAGCTGAAAATGATGTAATAGGTTTAGTTGAACCTATTGAAATACAGGATATCGGTGAAATTCATGCTAAAGTAGATTCAGGCAACGGAGCTTATAATGTGTTACACGGCGACATTATAAGCAAACGTGGTGATAATATAATTATCAAAACTGTTAATGATAAAAAATTAAAAAAGAAAGTCGTAGATAAAGTAATTATACATATTGGTTCCGGTAACAAAGAAGAGAGACCAGTTGTTTTATTTGATATTATTTTTGACGATAAAAAATATAAGGATGTGCCTTTTTCTATAGCTGATAGATCCGAAAATGAATACCCCGTATTAGTAGGTAAAGATTTTGTTTCAAAAATAGATAAACTTATTGATGTTGATAAAGAAGAAGAATAAATTATAATAATCATGTGCCACAACGTAACGAATTATTAGAATTTTTTCCTGTACCTATAAATTTCTTTACTATTTCCCCTGATATAACAAAACAATCACTTGATGTTATATTAAGTGAAATGAAAACTAAATGTAAAGATAAAAAAGCTGCAGATAATGTTATTTCATTTTGTAAAACTAATGATATTAACACCTACCAATCTAGTGACGATATTTATAAAAATAAAAAATTTGAATTTTTAGTAGATGAAATTTTTGACTGTGCTTATACATATTGCGATAATACAAATATTGATGTAGAAAATTTTGAAATTACTATGATGTGGTATAACGTTTATAGTAAAAATGGAGAGAATGGTGAACATTTTCACCCTAATAGTTTTTTAAGCGGTATATTTGTATTACAAGATGATGAAGTAGATAAAAATTTAAAGCTTAATACACCAGTACCTGGTAGGACAATTTTTATGAACCCTATAATGCAAAATTTTGTAATACAACCAACAACTAAGGACGCGGGTTCAAAATATTATACCACTAATGTTATACCTTGTTTAACATCTGGTACTTTAATATTATTTCCAAGTTGGTTAAGGCATGCGGTATCTAAACACCCAGGAGAAAATTATAGAGTTACCGTAGCATTTAATTTAATGTTAAGAGGTAAGGCCGGTAAAAAACGTTTGTTAAATTATATTGAATATTAATCTAATACAAACACTTCAACTAACTTATCGACAACAGCTTGATCATTATTAAGATCTATTTTTGATTTTTCTATTTCTAGACGATTCTCCATTTCTATAAGTCTTTCATTGCCTAGATCTTCATAATCACCATATACATTTTCTTCATCAATTGTATCAAAATTTATATCTAACTCATCAGCTCCTGATTCACGTAACCCTGGTATATAACTATTAATATCTGAAAAAACCAAATTAAGCAATTGTCGAGTTTCATAGTTAGCTTTATTACGGCTTCTTGATACAAAATCTTCTATATCTTCTACGCTTACCTTACCTTTTAGTTGTCCAATTGGGTCTGTTAAGGAACCATAACACAATAAAAACATATAGCGTTTAGCAATTGTAGCACAATCTTTAATAACGAAAAAAGCTGGTTTTTGTTTAATAACAATACCAGTTTCCGGGTCTTCAGCAGCTTTAGAAGCAGGACCTAAGAGATTTTTTTCTCTTAGGTTGCATACTTTTAAAATAGCTTTTTCAAATCCAAATCCATCTATAGTTTTTTTAGTTGCCACGTATATATTTAGATTTGCGGTTTTATTTTCAAGACTCGGCCATACGGATAAAGTCATAAAACTCTTTACGAGTCTTTACATCATCCATAAAGTCTTTTGATAGTTTAGAAGTAACCATCGAACAACCATCATGCTTAACTCCTCTAAGACAAGCACAAGTATGGGTAGCTTTAATAACTACAGCAACACCTTTATTCAATTCACAAACTTCATCAATAGCTTTATGAATTTGCATTGTCATACCTTCCTGAATTTGAGGACGACGAGCATAATATTCAACAATACGGTTTAGTTTGCTCAGACCAATTACCCGTCCTTCAAGAGAAGGAATATAAGCAACATGCGCTCGACCTGTGAACGCAAGATGATGATGACTGCAGAGGCTCTTAACGGGTATATTAGTCTGAGCAACTATACCATCG
>Ga0208767_1002621_pt1 | contig 13439 bp, 29 predicted proteins | sample VirMetDEL_Mar_21_FD_184514 | JGI IMG/M metagenome (GOLD analysis project Ga0208767, IMG submission 184514) | Aqueous microbial communities from the Delaware River and Bay under freshwater to marine salinity gradient to study organic matter... | ecosystem: Environmental > Aquatic > Marine >... | reverse complement strand
AAACAACCATCACAAGTGTTGTCAGAAAAAATGGTAGAACTAAAAGTTAATAGAGACGGCGGACAAAGTGCTAGAATTAACTACGACATATTTCACAAAGGTAAATCAACAAGACCTTTTAGTAAAGATTTAAAAGAGGAACTAAAAGATGGCCCAGATTGGTTGGCATCAGATGAGGACCTTGACAAATGAATTCGCTAAGAATCGCCTTCACAGGTTGTAAAATAGTTAAATTAACAACTCAAATATATAAAGGAGTATATTAATATGTTAAATACATTAAAAAACTTGTTTGGTAAAGACGAACTAGTAAAAGTAAAAACAGTAAAAAGAACTGTTGCTACAGAAACTAGAGGCAGAAAGTCTTTATCTAAAAAACAAAAACTACTTAACTTACTATCTAAAGGTGGTAATGTTGCGTGGACTACAATTCAATCTAAATTTGAATTAGAGTCTCCTAGATCAATGATTGATACGCTAAGAGCGGAAGGTTACATGATCTATGGTAACAGAGTTGGTGGAAAAAAATACTACAGAATGGGTCAGCCTACAAGGGCTATCGTTGCTGCTGGTATTAAAGCGTTATACGGAACTCCGTTCAAGTATGACAACCACAAAGTTTCTGTAAAAAGAGCAGACTTAATTGCACTTGATGCGTAATTAAAAAGCTAAGATGGGGCGCTTCGGCGCCCTTTCACATTATGGACTTTCAACACGGTATATTATTTTTTCTTATAGGTTGTACAGTGACCGTATTAGGTTTCTTTACAGTTTTTCTAGTCATAAATTATAATAAGAAAAAAGAAGAAGAAAGAATTAGAGAAGAAAATAAACCTAAAGTACACCCTTATGGTGATGATACAGTATGACAAAAGATTATTCAAAAACAGATAATTGGAATAGAAACGTAAGAACTATTGCGGAACACTCCAAAAAGTTTCCTATGACCAGAAAAGTTGATACATATGAATATGAGTCACTAGGTGAATGTATTAGAAGTGACCAAGTACCTGCGGAAGAAATTGCAGAGTTATTTACGGATAAGGCATTTTATAAATGGTATAAGAAGAAATATTGGAATGATAGATAATCTATTAATAGATCAAATAGAACAACAAACAACAGACAAAGATGTTGCTGTGTTATTATCTGGTGGCGTAGATAGTTTATCTGTCGCATTTGCTGCTCATAGAATGGGTAAGAAGATCACAGCATATACGTTTCATCTACAAGATAACCCATCATATGACGCTACAAAGGCCGCTGAAGTGGCAAAACTAATGGGTTGGGACTGTAATATCATAGTTGTACCTACAAACAATCTACAAAACGATTTTCAAAGATTAGTAAAAGAAGTTAGATGTAAAAAGAAAACACACTTTGAGTGCTGTTTTCCATTTCTATATGTGTATCCAGAGATAAAAGAACAAGTTGTACTATCAGGTTGGGCAGCAGATGGTTATTATGGCATATCTAAAAAGGCTATGTTACATTATGGTCCAGGTAAATCAAAAGAAAAGTTTGATGAATTTAGAGACAACTATTTTGATATAAACAATCAAGCTGGTTATCTATGGCATGAGTTGATCGCTAGAAATAATAAGAAACAACTAATCACACCATATTTATCAATGACAATAAAAGATTTCTTCTACAACAAAACATGGGAAGAACTAAACAAACCATTTCAAAAACATCATGTTGTAAATGCGTTTGAAGAATTTAAGAAATTTAAATTTAAGAAACATATCAATCTACAACTAGGTTCTGGTGTTGATAAATTATTTGAAACACTATTAGAAGATAAGTTTATTAATTTTAAATTTAGAAAAAGAGTAATGGACATATGTAGAGATTGGTCTAAAATGTCAGACCCGATAGGAACTTTGGATAACTAATGCCAGGAATATACATAACAGAACCAATGAAAGAAATGAATGGTATAGTCAAAGTGGGAACTGTGACAGATAGAGATTCGGCTGATGCTAGATTACGGAGTTTATGGGATAAACATTATTATCCTTCAAGTATCAAAGACGTTAGAAAACAAAAAGTAATTGCAATAAAAAAAGATCACCCATCATATAAAATCTTAAATAAAAAATGTAGAGCTTTTGAAGAAATGATTAAAAATCTTTTTAGTGATAAGAAGGTTAAAGTAATGAATGATGCTCATTTAAGAATTGTAAACCAAGACAATGAGACTGTAGGTCACTATGATAGAACAATTTTAAACAATGGTGGTTCTGATTTCTTATTACTAAATGAAAAAGAACTTAAACAGTTAGATATATTATTTGATAAAACAGCAGGAGAGTTAGAAAAATACTTATGATATTAATAGATTTAAACCAAGTAATGATTTCAAACCTGATGGCGCAGAGTAGAGGTGATCTATCTGAACTACCAAGTAAAGATGCTGTTAGACATAGTATCTTAAATACAATAAGAGCATTCAATGTAAAGTTTAGAGAAGAATTTGGTGAAGTAGTATTATGTGCAGATGCTGCTGACCCATGGCGTAGAGATATATTTCCAAACTACAAACACCAAAGACGTAAAGGTAGAGTAGAAAGTAAAATAGATTGGGATGGCTTGTTTAAAATTATGAGTGAGATAAGAGAAGAATTTGCTACAAAGCTACCATACAAACTAATGCATGTAGAGAAGTGTGAGGCAGATGATATAATCGCTATACTAGTCGCACAAAGAACAGAAGACAAGTATCTAATTATATCTGGTGACAAAGACTTTATACAACTACAACATTATGGTGATGTATACCAATTTAGTCCACTATTAAAAAGTTTCATAGGTGAAAACTCTGATCCTGTTGTGTTTTTAAGAGAACAAATAATCAGAGGTGATAGATCAGATGGTGTACCAAATATTTTAAGTGATGATGACATATTTTTAAGAGACGATAGACAGAAACCAATTAACAAAAAAAGATTGGCAGAGTGGTCGGATACAGATAATATACCTCTTGGCAGTGAAACAAGAAAGTATTTTGAACGTAATAAGAAATTAATAGATTTGTCTATGATACCAAAAGAGATTTCTGAAAGTATTATAAATAAGTACAAGGACTGTAAAGATAATGATAGGTCGCTCCTATTACAATACTTTATAGACAATAAGCTAAAAGCATTGATTGAAAACATTAATGATTTTTGATAACATATATATGGAGAAATAAAATGGCTGAAGAAAGAGCAAGAAATCCTAATCTCATATCACCAAAGACAATGGAAGCAATGGCTTCTACGTCTGGAAGTGGTAGAGAACTGTTTAGTGAAATCTTTACCAAAATTAATAACGCAAAAGACAAACCAAAAAAGATTGAGGTGTTAAGAAGATATAATACACCTAGTATAAAAATGGTTTTAAAAGGTGCGTTTGATCCAAAGATAGAATGGGACTTACCTCCTGGAATACCTCCTTACATCGCTAACGAGGCACCAGCTGGTACAGAACATACTTATTTGGAAATAGAGGCAAAGAGATTATATAACTTTGTTAAAGGTGGTAATAATCAACTAAACAAAATAAGAAAAGAAACTTTGTTTATACAAATGTTAGAAGGTTTACATGCTGATGAAGCAAAAATCTTAATAGACATGAAAAACAAAACACTTAATAAAACCTATAAAGGTTTGACAAGTGAAATGGTAAAAGAAGCATTTGGCTGGAACGCCGACTTTGTAAAACCATAAAAAACATACGAATCAAGGGTGCGACACTTGATGTTCACCCTTTGTTCCCCCCTAAATCCCAGTAAATACTAGCAAAATACCTGTTGACAAACCCTCTATTATAGTGTATATTATAAATATGAAAGAGAGAAATATATAATGAAAACATTGATAGTATTATTAACGATATTATGGTTTGGTTTAACTGCCTTAAATAATTCAGTTAAAGCAGACGAATATAACACAGCCGTAATCGGTCATGTTGTATCAGAAACAATTAAAGGTACCGACATGGACCACCAGAAATTGTTAGAGGCTGAAATGAGTAAAATGGCACACACATTTGCCTTACAAATGGTAGGTGTGTTAGAAAAGCACTTACCTTATATTATGGATTCCGTAATGACACAGTTAAGACTTGACCTTGATAAGAAACACAAATGCTTATTATTAAAAGATTCTAAAATCGGGGACAAAGAATGCCAAGACAAAAAAACACAGCAGTGATAAAAAAAGTATTAAAACGAGAACTTGTAAGTAATCGTAAATATAAGACTACTTATAAAGACATCAAAAAATATTTTAAGATCATTAATAAAGCTGTATTCAGTAATCTATTATCACCTTTCAATGATGTGTTAATTAAAAAAATTTATAGTGACGAAACAAAAAAGAAGTGTTATGGTCAAGTGATAGCTTGGGAGTGGAAAAGAAAAGGTACCAGAGTTTATCATTTAGAAATGTTACCATATTACAGAAATAAAAAAGACTTTGTGGACACTTTAGGACACGAAATGGTACACCTATATCAAATGGCCAATGTAGGTGATACTGGAAATCATAACAAACTATTTTATAGTTTTAGGCCAAAATTGAACAGAATAGGTTTAGACCTATAGAAAGATATATTATGAGTGGAGTGAGAACAGGGAAAGAATTAGACCCTTATTTAAGAGGTCGTATTGGTGAGGCTAGAACACAATTAGAACAACTAATTAAACCTAGTAATCCTAGTGGTACAAAAAGAAGTTATTATCTAGGTAACTTTAGAAAAGATGTACTAGATAATTTTACAGAAAAACAATCAATCAAAATATTTAATGCTATGGAAAAACTACATGACCATGTACATCTATTTCAAAAGAAAGTACCTAGTTTTACAGACGCTGATGGTGTAGAGTGGTCAGGTTACGAATATATTGCGATAAAAAAATGAGTAAAATAAATTGGCATAAGGTTATAGACAAGTCTTGGTATTGGACCAAGATAACTTTTCTATGTGCCGCTATCATATTGGCGGCGTATGGTTATGGTACATTTAACCCTAATGAGTATGCTGAGAAAAAGATATTTAAAATCGCAGAAAACGATTATCTAGTCAAAGTAAAACAAATGGAACTAGTAGAGCCTAGTATGGAATATACTAATGATGTTCAATTTGTTAGAGCATTACATAGATGTATAGATTATATAAACTTTACTTTACCACATAGTAAGAGAGTGCCATTTGAAATGATTATAGGTCAAGCGGCATTAGAGTCTGGTTGGGGGTCTAGTAGATTTGCTAAAGAGGCTAAAAACTTATTTGGTATAAGAACATTCAGTAAAGAGACGCCACACTTGTTGCCTATTGGTATTAAGAATTGGCCAGGTTGGGGTGTAAGAATTTTTCCTAGTAAATGTGCTAGTGTAGTAGAATATGTTAGACTATTAAATGAGCATAATGCGTATGAAGATTTTAGAAAGTTAAGAGAGTCAACGCAAGACCCTATCAAACTAATTAAAACTTTAGATAAGTTTTCTACAACAAAAGACTACGATCAGAGAGTTATCAGAATAATTAAGAAGATCAGAAAGTTGGAAGATACTTACGCTTCGGATAAAACAATCAAATAAATATAACTATGTTTTTAACACTGCTAACTTTTCTATCAGCGATTAGTATATCTGTCATAGCGGCAGGATATTCTATTGTTGGACTAGCAACATTGTTTGCTGGCGCTGTTGTTCCTATTATTGCTATGGGTTCAGCATTAGAAGTAGGTAAGTTAGTTGCTGCCAGTTGGTTATATCACAATTGGAATAGTGATGTACCACGCTTACTTAAAGGTTATCTATTTGGAGCAATCATAGTATTAATATTCATAACTTCACTAGGTATCTTTGGTTTCTTATCAAAGGCACACCTAGATCAAGTCAAACCTGTATCAGGTAATAACATCAAAATAGAATTATTAGATAAACAAATCAATCAACAAAGTCTTATCATAGAGAGAGCAGAGAAACAAATTAATTTATTAGACAAAGCATTAGAAGTTTACATTGATAAGGAATATGTAAGTAGAGGTTTAAAAGAACGTAAGAAACAAGAAGAAGAAAGAAATCTATTAACAAATACAATCAATGAAGCGAGTGATAAGATTGCTGAACTAACAAATCAAAAGGCGTCTCTATCACTAGAACAAAATAAGATAGAGGCAGAAGTAGGACCAATCAAATATGTGGCAGAGTTAATCTATGGTGAACAAGCACAAGATAATTTTGATAAGGCCGTAAGATTTGTTATATTGATACTCATATTTGTATTTGACCCATTAGCTGTACTTCTATTAATTGCTGCCAATATATCATTGAGACAATGGCGTAAGAAAAAAAATCTAAAAAAGAGCGAAGAAAAATTTAATTTAGAAGAAAGATTAGAAAGAGAACGTAAGAAGGCTAAAAGATTTAAAGAGAAAAGTAGAGACTACAAAAAAATGGTCACTACTTTAGGTGACTTCAAAGATATGTCACCAGATGAAATTAAAGTGAAACTAGACCAAATTTATGACTGGAATGATAAGAGTATTAAGTAGTTTAATATTAGTGGTGATTCTATCAGGTTGTATGAAAACGACCTGTTTAACGGATACCGATTGTGAGAAGAAAGTGGATTGGAATAACCCTGGGTTTACAATCGTTAGAACTATCATAACAAATGGCGCAAATGCGGGTAACTAGAGGGTTGACAATGACCCTAAAATGTGGTATATTAATATGATGACTGTTGAAGATATAAAAATACACACACCTATAGAAGTTAGAAGATTGAATAAACTTGCTGAGGCGTGTAAGAATGCTGAGAGTGATGACTTTAAAGCATTATGGTACAAAAAAATGATAGACCTTGCGAATGAGTATGGTCTAATGGATTATGTAATGAGGAGGTTAGTACACTAATGAATATATTTTACCTAGACAAAGACCCTGTAAAGGCAGCAGAATACTCTTGCGACAAGCATGTTGTTAAAATGATATTAGAATCAGCACAGATGTTATGTACAGCACATAGAGTACAAGACGGTCAAATGGTGATTGGTAAATCTGCTACAGGTAGAAAGAGAACTACATACAAACACCCTAACTCCAATATGGACGCTGTGTTATATGGCGCTGGTTGGTTGAAACACCCTAGTTGTATTTGGGTTATGGACAGTGCATATAATTATATGTGGTTATACAAACATATGATGGCTCTTGGTGATGAGTACACAAAGAGATATGGTAAAAAACATCTAACTATTACAAAGTTAGAAGACATATTAAAACACCCACCAAAGAACTCTAAACTAAATGTAAAAGGTTATGACGCTACACCTGCGATGCCAGATGAGTGTAAGATACCTGGTGATGTGGTTGGTAGTTATCGTAAGTATTATGTAATGAAGAAACAAAGATTTGCGACATGGAAGTCGCCATCGGTGGTACCACAATGGTGGACACAAGCGTTAAATGAAACCAGAAATAATTGATAATTTTTTAGACGACAAGACATTTAACGAAATAAAAGATTTTGTTATGGGTTATTATATACCTTGGTATTTTAATGATTACATTGCAACAGAAGATGAAAAGAGTGAACAATTTTATTTCACACATAAGTTATATGACGATGGTGAAGTAATTAGTCCTTTTTTCTCAAAGTTTAAACCTATATTTGATAAATTAAATATGAATAAACACATAAGGTCAAAACTAAATTGTTATTTAAGAAGTGATGAACTACAAAAACATAGTAAACACATTGACCAAAAATATTCGTGTAAAGGTTTCATATTACCATTTAACACTAATAATGGTTTTACAGAGTTTGATAACTGCGTGGTAAAGACTATTGCGAATAGAGGCTTTAAGTTTGATCCTAGTATATCACATAATAGTACGAACTGCACTGATGCTAAAGTAAGAATAAACATAAATGTAAACTACTTATAGGATAGTTATGGAATACGAAGAAATGGAAAAGTTGTCATTAGAAGAATCTAAAAGACAAACAAAACATAGACGAGAAGAAGGACTAAATATGATACGACCATTTACCTTTGATGAAAAGAAAATGTTATGGGATGGTTTAAGAGAAAAAGAAAAAACCACAAGTGAATTACTTATGGAAGGTTTTAAAGAAGAACAAATATTAAGAAGAATAGAGGAAAGAGAAGATGATTAAAGACGCATTAATAAAAAAACTAGAAGGTGATGTTGCTGTTGCTGAAGCAGATTTAAGAACTTTTTTAGCTTCACCAATCGGTGTTGCTGAACATATTGATTATGTGGATACTGCAGAAAAGAAGACAGCTAAATTAGCAGAAGCAAAAGATAAGTTAGAAGCTATCAAAAATCTTTAATGCCATTATATACATTTTATAATAAAAAAACTAAAAAAGAATATGACGATATGATGACCATTGCTGAGATGGAAGATTTATTAGCTAAAAACAAGCACATTAAACAAGTCCCTAAAGGTATAAATATTGTAGCGAGTGTTGGAAATCGTGCTATGAAGACAGATGGTGGTTTTAAAGAGGTATTATCTAAAATAGGTGAGGCGCACCCACAGAGTGCTCTTGCTAGACAAACCACAAAGAGGTCTATAAAAGAAATTAAAACGCAACAAGCAGTCGCTAAAAACAAAAGAAGAATAAAAGGATTAAAATAATGGCTAAAGATATACCAGATTACATGCGTGGCTTTGATTTAGATGAAGACTTCGGCATTACTGCTGTATCGTCTGCGCCTAAAACAGAAGTCAAACCATCGGTTGATAAAAAAGATATTGAAACACTAGGTCAACAAACTAGTTTAGAAATATCTAAAGTAAAAAGCGATGTTCAATCTATTAAATCAATGATGAATGAAGTAATGCAGATAGTTGCTGAAAAAGATACTATCACAAAAGAAGTACAGAATGAAGATATAACAAATAGATTTAAAGCGATTGAAAAAGTAATTATACCATTTTTGTATAATTTACAAAAAACTGACGAGCCTTATATACATTGGCCTAATAGAGGACCAATTATCAAGGCACAAATAGAAAAGTTATTAAAACTTACAAGAGGATAAAATGAAATTAAGTAACAATTTTAGTTTAAACGAAATGACCAAGAGCCAAACAGCAGCTCGTAAAGGGATTAGTAATAATCCTAGTGAAGACCATATGAATAATTTAAAAGAACTTTGTATCAATGTGCTACAAAGAGTTAGAGATCATTTTGGTAGAGTTGTATCTGTATCCAGTGGATATAGAAGTCCAGAACTTTGCGAAGCAATAGGGTCATCTAAAACTTCACAGCATGCGAAGGGTCAGGCAGCTGACTTTGAAATCCATGGCATATCTAATGCAGAGTTAGTAAAATGGATTAGTGAGCATTGTGAATGGGATCAGATGATATTAGAGTTTCACAATGTAGATGAGCCAAATAGCGGCTGGGTTCACTGCTCATATAGATCAGATGGTGAAAATCGTAAACAAATATTAAGAGCTTACAAGAACGAGAGTAATAAGACTTGTTATGAGTCTTATACACCAAGCTGAAAAGAAGATAGGGAAGCGTTAAGAAACGATCCTGAAAAGATAAAAGACCATATGATGAAGTACAGGTCAATATAGACTTGACAGAATGCATATATTATGTTATACTATGAATAGTAAAAATATGAAAGTGAAAATACAATGGCTAAAAAATTTAATTTTATAGATTTAGATAAATCAAACTTACCTGTTACAAAAGGTAAAAAAATAGATGGCTTTCGTTTCTATGATATAGACGGTAAAGCTTATCCCTCAATAACTACTGTATTAGGTATACAGAAGAAAGCACAATTACAAGAATGGCGAGATAAAATTGGTGAGAATGTTGCCAATTGGGAAATGGGTAGAGCGGCTAGACGTGGTAAAGCAACTCACACATTGATAGAACAATATATTAAAGGTTTAACACCAAGCGAAAGAGGTGTTTTACCATTAGGTCTTTTTAGACTAATCAAACCATATGTAGATCAGATTGATAACATACATTGTTTAGAGACAATCATGTATAGTAAGAAATTGACAATCGCTGGTCAGGTTGACTGTATCGCTGAATACAATGGTAAGTTATCTGTAATAGATTTTAAAACTGCTAACAAAGAACGACAAGAAAGCTGGATAGAAAACTACTTTATGCAGACTACAGCCTATGCTCAAATGTATGAGGAGATATTCGGTAAGAAGATAGAACAAATTGTTATTTTACTTGCATCTGAAGATGGTTCCGTACAATCATTTATAAAAGAAACAAAGGACTATATGACACCTTTGATGAAATCAATTGATGACTTTTATAAATATTATGAGAACTTAAACAAAGATAAAATCAAGCAAGACAAGTAAACAGCCCATATTTTATCATAGAGGGCTAAATGAAAAAACTAATAATCTTAATCTGTCTACTGTGGACGACAATCAGTTATGCTAATGAATATAAAAAGTATAATTTGATGATGATGTCCTATCCTATGATGTGTGGTACACCAGAAGATGTAGATAGATATATTGCTGATAATAAATTTACACCCATTAATATAAGTTTTGGTAAAGAAAACGCCAATGAAGACGGCGCTATTGTATTTGCCGTAACATATTACATCAATGATAAACACCAAACATTATCAGTAGCAGAGACACCAAACGACCCATATAAATGTATGATATACCATACATTTGATATGCAGATGAATACCAATTTATTACCTGGAACACAGACTTGACTTTTTAGTTGAAGTATGGTATATTATAAGAGTCGACAAAGGGCGCTGAAGCTAGCGTAGAGGCGCCCACATATATTATAGGAGGATATGATGACATCAGTAGATGATAAAGACGTTGATAAGTCTTTTGAGAATGAACAAAGTACAGTTACTATTCCATTAAGAGAATACGATAAATTAAGAGAAAAACAACATTACATTACAGATAAAGATATGATCGCTGTTATTGATAAGATAGAAGAACTTGTCAGAGCATTAAGAAAGCATATAGTTAGAGCAGACTTCAATGAATAGTAAAGAATTTAGTTTGAAGATAGAAAGTATAGTAAAAGAAAAAAAGATTACACACATGGATGCTGTTGTTTGGTATTGTGATGAAAATGGTTTAGATACAAGTCAGGTATCATCATTAATATCAAAATCACTAAAAGAAAAAATACAAGTAGAGGCAACTAATTTAAGAATGTTGAAAATACCTAGATGTGGAGTATTACCAATTTAATATGTATGGTGGATTTGATGTATATAAAACTTACTTGGCTGTTAAACTACACTTTGCATCTGATACATACGACTATTATAAGTATGGTGGAAAGGTTAACGCAAAACTTGAAACATTTACTAAACGTAAGGATAGATACTTCTTTCACAAACTGAGTACGAAATATGCAGAAGCTGATATACTTGATTTCTTTGTTGCTAACTTTCTTGCAGATAGTAAGAGATGGATTGGTAATCTGTTGGCAAACGATGGTAGAGGGGTTTACTTGGATTATAAAAAACGGAAAGAATCCTTTGCTTACCATTTTAAACAAGAGTGTGGAACTATTGTTTCTGACTTTAACTCTCGTGGTCTTTCTTTTGATGATGGGTTTTCTGTACCTAGTGGACAGCATCCAAGAATGTTACGCTTACTTATTCAAAGGAAATGTAGTTACCAGACCGCGGTCGTGCTTAATCACTTTCTTAACTTTACTAAAAATTGGGATAAAGAAATTACCGAGAAAGTTGTATGGCCTGAAATCTCACTTAAGGTGGCCAGAGTAAAACCATTTATAAATTTTAATGCGACAGAGTGTAAATTAATTATGAAAGAGATATTTGTCAATGGTTGATAGAGTTTTTTGTATAGGTAATGGTGAAAGTAGATCGCCAATAGATTTAATCAGGTTAAGACCACATGGTAAGATATATGGTTGTAATGGATTGTATAGAGACTTTACACCAGATGTATTAACAGCTGTAGATGGCGCCATGATGCACGAAGTATATCAAAGTGGTTATAAGGGTGAGTTATGGTTAAGAGATTGGAATCCATTACCAGGTATGACTTACAGTAGTGTGGTTTATGCTAATTTAACACCAGATGAGATAGATATTGCTAAAAAGAATTTTAAGTTATATGAAAACAAAAGAGGCGATAAACAACATTATGTATTTCATGGTTCTGCTATATCTGGTCAAGTGGGTATAATTAGAAGATTGGCTGGTGGTGAACAAATAGAAAAGAAACAAATTAGTCACACTGGTTGTTATGTAAGTTGGGTAGATATAAAAAATGATAAGACACATAATTTAAAAGACATAGATAATAAAGATAGAGGTTGGGCCTGTGGTGCAACTAGTGGTTGGATTGCTTTAAATAGAGAAAAAGATATAGAAGAAATATACTTAATAGGACATGATTTAAAAAGTAATACAGACAATATAAACAATATGTACAAGTCAACTCAAAATTATGGTGATGAAAGAAACAAACCTATACCTCATGTTAATTGGGTAACACAATGGGAAACCTTAATGAAAGAGTTTCCTAAAGTAAAATTCATAAAAGTAAATCCAGATGGTATTAGAGGTAATACACCAGTCAGTAGCAACATAGAAGAATGGAATAAATACACAAACAAAAATTTAAGTTATATGACATTTAAGGAACTAAATGAAACCTTTAACTGCATCTAAAATCATACCAGATAGAAAACAAGAACTAATAGACCTAAACAATTTATTTGATTTACCAAATAGACAAGACAAAGATTACCTTGATTACTTGGATACAATGTTCAAAGACCTAGATAAAAGTGGTATGATGTATCCTATATTTGTAATTAGAAAAGAAAACTATTGGAATAGGTTTGAATGGAGAGGTAATGATAATCAATTAGGGGTTATCACTGGCTCAAATAGATTTAGATACGCCATAGATAGAGGTTATACACATATTGAGAGTATAGAGTGTAATAGTAGAAGTGATTGGTTTCCACTATGGGAAATGACCTTTACAAGAGTCAAATGAGACTTGACAAATAGCCAATTATATGGTATAGTAGAGGATATATGTTAGATAGTATAATTTATAGAATATTAGACAAAATAGTAAACTGGTGTGAGCGTTATAAGAAATACAAAATTGATAAGACTGTTCCCAAGTATGACCCTAAAGAACTAAAAAAATGGGTTAAACAACAGGAGAAGTCTTATAAATAACTATGATACCGATTATACAGGTAACACAAAAACAACAATACGAAAATATATACAAGGAGAAAATATAATGGACTTTGATACATTAAAACAATCGTCAAGTAACTTTGACAAACTTACGAAAGCCATAGAGGCTAACCTCAATCCTGAGGACAAACAAAATAACAAATCAAAATACCAAGACGACAGATT
>Ga0208767_1002619_pt1 | contig 13443 bp, 23 predicted proteins | sample VirMetDEL_Mar_21_FD_184514 | JGI IMG/M metagenome (GOLD analysis project Ga0208767, IMG submission 184514) | Aqueous microbial communities from the Delaware River and Bay under freshwater to marine salinity gradient to study organic matter... | ecosystem: Environmental > Aquatic > Marine >... | reverse complement strand
CACACACAAAACACTACGTGGACCAAGAGGTGGTATGATACTGTGGAACAATCCTGATTATACACGTAAAATAAACAGTGCAATTTTTCCTGGAACACAAGGCGGACCACTGATGAATATTATTGCTGCCAAGGCACAATGTTATAGTGAAGCACTATTGCCTAGTTTTGAACAGTATGCAGATCAAGTTATCAAAAATGCTCAAGCAATGTGTGCAGTATTTGAATCACGTGGATTTCCAGTACAGACTGGCGGTACAGACAGTCATATAATACTAATGGATCTAAGCGAAAGCAAACACAGTGGTAGACAGGCTGCCGACATACTCGAAGAAAATGGTATCACTGTTAACAAAAACGGTGTGCCAAACGATCCACGTAGTTTTGTCGAAACATCAGGTATTAGAATAGGAACGGCAGCTGAGACTACTCGTGGATTGCTTGAAGATGACTTTAAGAAAATTGCACATAAAATTTGTAATCTGTTAGGAGAATAATATGGCAACTAAAAAAAACAAAGATTCAAAAGCATGGATGATACCAGAAGGTGAAAAACGTGACAATGCAAGTTATCACTATGTTGCACATAAAACTGTATCAATGATACGTGAAGGAAAAAAGATACGAGTTAAAAAGTATCATCCAGTATTACGTAAACACGTCTGGTTCATTGAAACAAAAATGCCTTCTCATAACAAACAGTGAAAATTCAAATACCCGCAGAAAGTATTCGCACTAGAGATGTGTTCTCTTTTGCAATAGAAAATTTTAATACAAAAATTGTAGAAAATATTCGTGACATTGAACCTGATCGTGTGCTTGTTTTCAGTCATCCATTTGACAACTATCTGCACAAAGCAATAAGAGAATATAAACTTAACTTCTTCTACATTGACAACGGATACATAGGTAATCATAACTACAAAAAACCATGGTACTATAGAATAAGTTACAACAGTTTGCAAAACACACGTGTTGGTATGTTTAACCAAAGTCGCAAACACACACTAGAACTAGACGGTCGTTGGGCAGATTGGGGTAGCACTGGCGATTATGATCTACTGGTAATGCCATTGCCAAATAAACTGTTCACATGGTTTCAAAAAGACTACAACAGTTGGAGAAAGCAAACATTAGAAAAATATCCAAATGCACTGGTTAGAGACAAGCCTGGAGGAAGAGCAAGTCGTAAAGAACGTTTCCAAGAGATATTACCGCTTATACAAGGCAGTCGTAAAGTTATCACACATCATAGTATGGCCGCAGTAGAAGCATTATGTTTAGGAAAGCCTGTAGAAATACTAGGAGAAAGTGCAGTACAACACTGGCAAAACCAAACCAACTTTGATCGAACAGAAATGTTAGAACACGTAGCACACAGTCAATTCTCTAGGGATGAATTTCGAGACGGCACTGCCTGGCGTATAACAATGGAGTATCAACTATGATATATGGATTATGGTATGTGCTAGGCATACTCACTGTGCTGGCTCTGCCTTATGTAGCACGTAATAGTGAAATGTTAAAATTTTTAAGCACTTGTGTAGGTTGATATGTGTGGAATACTGCTGGTAAAAAGCAAAAACAATATAGAGATATCAAAACACCTCCAAGCACTGAACGTGCTAAAAAGCAGAGGTCCGGATCGCACACGTTATCAATACCAAAACAATATCTTCGTTGCACAAGTTGTTCTTCATATAACTGGCACTGATGAATACTACAACTACGAGCATGATAACTTTCTTGCTTACAATGGTGAGATCTACAACTACAAAAACTTTGGAAACTATAACAACGACATAGAGTTTGTAGACGAGTGTGTAAACACCAATTCCAAATTGCTGACACACGGATGGGGTCCATGGGCTTGGGCATGGACAGACGGAACCACTGTGAGATATGCAGCTGACCCACAAGGCGAAAAAACATTATACCATTACAAAGACGATGACATATTGATAGTTTGTAGCGAAGTTGCACCTATACTAGAATATAAAAAATTTGCTAAAATACCAACTGTATACAACACAAGACATTGGACCATGCTTGAACAAACACCATATGAGGGTATCACAAGAGTTATACCAGGATGGGAATACCAAGACGGTACGTTAACGCACTGTATCGATATGCTTTGGAATTGGATCAAACCTGAACCGTGCACCTATCAAGAAGCACTAGAAGAGTTTCGTAGTTTGTGGCGACAAACCATACGCCAAATGACACCTGCATGTGATCATGCTCTTACGTATAGCGGCGGAATGGATAGTAGTATTATTCTTGGTGAATTAGACGGTGCAGAACTGTACACCACAAACATGATTGGCAAAGATCCAATTGTTGATCGTATTGAAGATTTTTTAACTGTGGATCAACTGTCACGTTTGCAACTGTTATCAATCGACAGTGAAGATTGGGCAAGAGATTTTGTTGAAGTGATAGAACGTACACGTATGCCTGTGCAAAGTTGGAGTTTTGTTGGTCAATGGGCTATAGCAAAGAATTGTAAACAACGTGTACTGTTTACCGGAGCAGGTGCTGATGAACTGTTCGGAGGCTATGGCGTATATCAAAATATTGATTTTAAAAACAACAGTCCTTACAGTAACAATTCACCGCTGTGGCGATGGTGCATGGACAGTTACAACCAACATGCTGGACAAGCCACACTGCTTGCAGACTACTGGCATCAAATAAGTGGTTGCGACATACGAGGAGTTGATACAATAGCAGGTGCACATGGCATAGAAGCACGTAATCCGTTTCTTGCTAAACCAATTATGCAGTTTGCACTAAACTTGCCTTTTGAATATAAAGTAGGATCTGTACCAAAACCTCTTATCCGCGACTTATTTTTAGAGGATTGGACGGAAGACCATGTGTTGCCAAAAAAAGGCTTTAGCGGACATTGTAACGATAGTTTACCCTATTTAGATGTAAGTGTAAGTGCTACTGATAGGAATACACAATGGCGTGATGCAGTAATTAACAGTTTTTATAGAGATTCCAATCAACCGATGTTGAAAACCAATCAGGAGAAAACTCTACTGATGGATGTTCATTGAGATAGTTTTTAATTAACGATACACAATAGTCTTGTGAGGGCATTACTGAACCAGTTTTTTGACTGCTTGTCTCATACCAATCTAATCCATATGGTGCATCGCGATCTGTAAATCTAAAAAGAAACTCCTGTCCAATATCAGCTCGGCATATTTCTGCAAATTGATCAAAGTTTTCAATATATGGTAATTTAAATCTATCAGCATGTCTTCTATGTGTTGTAATAAAACAATCTACAAATTCAATTTCTGGTATTACTTCTAAACATCTCAGCCTACTTTCGCCGTTATTAATTAGATAGGGTTCGCCTTCGCCTGTGTATGCTATTAATAAAGGCTTTACAATTCCTTGTTTTCGTATGTCAGCGATCCATAGATTTAGTTTAACAAGGTTTGCAATATCATAAAAATTACGTTCATCGGCTATAAAAGAACTGTCTCGATTGTTTGCCCAATCACATAGATCAGTTAATTTTTGTTGATACTTTAGCACAGATTTTGGTAGCATGGGTTGGAAAAACAAACAGTGTTCACCACGGTGTTCACTAGCAACAATAGGATCACGATCACGATCATATGAAAGAACTGTGTTGGTATATGTTTTTATAGGGTTGTCCCAGTATTCCATATAATTAATTAGCAATGGAAACATATACCGATAAAATTTGGATCAGTGAACCAAGAGAAATACAAACTGTTAAGACTTTGACAGATCATGTGCAGGCTTGCGGATATACACCAACAGTACAAAATAGCAATAACTTTGGCTTTCCATATGTGTTTAAAAAAGACAACTGTACACTTGCCTGCAGATTAGTTGATCTTGTTGATTCAGCCGACATACAAATTACAGATAACCATCATATACAACCAACAGATGGTGAGGTAATAAGTGTGTTGCCAGAGTTTTGGGGTCAATGGCATTTTGAGCCAGAATATGAGGACCGTGATTCTAGCATCAGTTACAATTGTTTTATGAATAGAAAACGTGGCGATAGAGATAGAGTTTTTACACTATTAAAAAAACGCAACATACTGGACAAAGGATTGGTAAGTTATCTTGACCGAGATTATGATACTGTAAACAGTCACGGTACATTAGAACAGTGTATAATTGATACCAATGTAAGTTTAATACTAGAAACATACACACGCGATGACGCTATAGTATTCAGCGAAAAAATATTTAGAGCTATACAATTACCACGCCCATGGCTATTGTATTGTTCGCCTTTTAGTATTGAACTGCTATGTTCACATGGCTTTGATGTCCTTGACGATATGATTAACACTGAATATGACAGAGAAAAAAATCACTGGATGAGACTTGATCTAATACTAGATAAACTAGAAACATTCATCGATCGGCAGTACACACCTAAGGAATACGAGCGTTTTAAGCAGGCAGCAGAACACAATCAACAATTGTTAGCCAGTTTACTACACAGTTGGCCAGAAAAACTAAAGACTGTAATGTCATGCCTAACGCCTTAATACTTGGTTGTTCACATGCCGCTGGTGCATTAATGCACAAGGATCCTGAATACGGAGCACAAAACAGTTATCCTGTGCTTCTTGCAAACATGCTTGGATACACACCACATAACCATGCTATCTCAGGCGGATCAAATGATGCTATGTTTAGAATATACAATGAGCTAGACGAACACTTTGACTTAATAATAGCCTGTTGGACCGGCATGAACAGAGGTGAATATTTTCATCCTGAACATAAACAATGGATACCAATAAACTATGGCGAAGGTGACAGTTATGTTCGGAAGCCTAACAAACATCTGTTGCAGGGCATACCAGTTGGTGTTGAAATTGATGACAAACAAATATACGTAGACTACGGCAAACAGTGGCTTGCAATTGAAGGTAATCAACAACGTGGACACAATAACAAACTAAAAAATATACTAGCTTTAAATGTTTATGCACAGAGCAAAGGCACCAAAGTTATTAATATTGATAGCTTCGACGGTATACATGAAAAACGCATTAGACCTTTTGCATATCCAACTACAGTATATCGCCCATTAAATGGTCCAATGAACGAATTTATAGGTTATTGTACTGGAAAGGGTTATCCTGCAGAACCACGTGGGCATTTTTTCCGACCAGCACATTTAGCATATGCTCAACACATCAAACACAAACTTGATAATACTAGGAGTCCATTGAATGATTGAAATTCACGGTCCAACCTACAAATACCAAGGTGAACGCCTACACCAGCCTGAGATAATTTGGATCAATGATCATTGTTTTAATGAAGAGGATCAATGTTTCCATATTGAACGTCTACTAGAAGCAGGCCCTTGCGACCCACAGTTGCACACACTTATATTTGATCACATAGGGCACGATGATGCATTAAGCAAATATAATAGCATATGTTTTCCAATATTTTTAGCCACTGAGTGCCAAGAGTTTATCGAGCAAGATATAGTTCCTTTTTGGGATCGTAAAACGAGCATCTTTAATTTTTCAATAAACAAGCCAAGAATACATAGACAATTTCTATTAGAAGAAATTGCACGTTTAGGACTGACCGGTTACACACACAGTCTGGCTTGGAAATTTAATCCAGTAAACAGTATGCAAGTAACTGATTATAAATTTGGTCCAGAGATCAAAAATGAAATGGGTATACGCAATGGTAACTTTAAGAATGCAAAAACCTACAACGAATTATTAAAGAAAGATGTATTTGAACCAAGTTGCATCAGCATAATCACCGAGCCATGTTTTTACGAAAAAGAAGCAATGGTTACAGAAAAAACATTTATGGCAATTGTGGGAGGTACTATTCCAATTTGGTTTGGAGGATGGAAGAATGCACAATACCTAACTAGACTAGGCTTTGATGTGTTTGAGGACGTAGTGGATCACAGTTATGAAACACTTGAAGATCCATATGAAAGATGTACACAAGCACTAGAACGTAATTTGCATCTATTTGACTTAGAGAAAATGCAAAAGATAATCGTGAACAATCGACATAGACTTCAATACAATGTGGATTTATTTTTAACAAATCCGTTCTTGCAAAAATGCTTTAAACAAATAAGTCAAAGTAAGGAACCACTACGTAGTAGTTTGTTGGAAATTATGCCTAAATTTAGATACAACCTGTTTCAACAACAGGTTATTGAATATAAAAAAATGGATAATATAAATGATTATAAACAGTAGTAATAGCTGGAGTCTATTAAAAGAGGTATGGCTTGGTGATGTTTATCCAGCTGATTGGTACGATCATTTACCAACACAAGTGAGAGATGCATTTCGTACTATTACTGAAATTACCAAAGAAGACCTAGATATAATACAAACTACTATTGAATCGTTTGGGGTGCATGTTCGCCGTCCAACCTATGACAATATTGATTCCTTCATTGATGCACATACAAAACAACTAATGAAGCCTCAAATTACACCAAGAGATCAATTTGTTACACTCGGAAATAAATTAATTGCACACAGATGGCATACAAAAGCCTGGGAATCAGTATTAGAAGAATATAAACGCGATACTGAATGCAGTGTGATTCTTACTGATAATGTAGCTCTAAATGGTGCTAATGTTGTAAGAATGAACAAAGACATTATTATTGATACTCCGCACGGTGAACAAATGAATAATGATTTTTTGTTAGATTACAATGTAACTATTGTAAACAATGGTGGACATATGGATGGATGCTTTGCTATTCTTAAACCAGGATTATTGATTGCAAGCGATTATTTTCCTAGTTACGATGAAACCTTTCCAGGATGGACAAAGATCGATCTTAGTAATCCAGAGTTTAAACAACAAGGTAATGCACACAACGGAAAATGGTGGCTTCCGGATGTAAACATAAACGACAACAAAAGTTTTGGCAAACACATCGAACAACACGCAGTAGACTGGGTAGGTGAGTATACCGAAACGTATTTTGAACTAAACTGTTTGGTTATCGACGAACAAAATGTTATAATGTTAGGTAGTAATAAAAACTTAGAAATACAACTTGCCAAACACGATATACAAGTTCATTGGGTTCCGTTTCGTACAAGAAGTTTCTGGGATGGCGGCATGCACTGTTTAACAGTTGACATACATAGAAGATAGAAAATGATACTAGGCTACATATTGACAATGGTGTATATATCTTTACAAGGCGATGTTGAAGGAAAAACACTTAATTATTATATTACTCTGGAGGAGTGTCATGCTGACGCAGTTGAACTTGAACTTAATTCATCACCAGGTGTTGGCTATGTATGCTTAGAAGATACTCCCAACATTGGAGAACGTTTATGAAGCCACAAGATTATGTTGCTCTACACCTGTTAAACTGTGTGATATGTGCAGTAACCATTGGTGTGTTATATAACGTATATTTTGGTTGACTTATCTGTAAAAGATGCTATAATATATTTTTATTAGGCGAACAAATGGAACCAAATCCACATTATGTTAATATGTTGATAAACATTGGAATTTTAGCATTATTGGTGTACGTTGCAATAAACGTATAAAGAAAATAACTTGGCTCGCATGATGGAATGGTAGACATAATGGACTTAAAATCCATAGCCTTAGGGCGTCCCGGTTCGAATCCGGGTGCGAGTACCAAGTGGCGTATAGTTCAGTGGTAGAACCGACCGCTCATAACGGTCTTGTCGGGAGTTCGAATCTCTCTGCGCCAACCAAATACAGGCTCCTTAGCTCAGCCGGATCAGAGCAACGGTCTTCTAAACCGTAGGTCGCAGGTTCGAGTCCTGCAGGAGTCGCCAATTAATTTAATTGGACTGTTAGCTCAGCTGGATAGAGCACTTGACTACGAATCAAGAGGTCGGGAGTTCGAATCTCTCACAGTCCACCAATTTTTATAGGAGTTAAAATTTGCCATTATTAATACTCAATGAAGAAATGCTTGCAGTATTAAAATTAACTGAAGACTTTATTAATAACTCAGTTATTGATCTGGTTAGCAAACCTCGTTTTGGTCCACGTCAACCTGAATGGGATATTAATGATTATGATTATATTTCTGAGTATTCTACCAGTGATCAGTATTTAAAAGCAATATTTTCTGGCGAAGTTGAACCTCGATACTATAGTGTAGTGCATCCGTTTGGTGAAGAACCATACGGTAGATATTTGTTTGATCGTATTCCTTATGAATACGACGAGTACTTTACTGCATTGTACAATCCCAAAGGATTTGTTGGATGGCATACTGATACTCATATTACTGGCTGGTTTATAATGTTTACATATAGCAAAGAAGGCAATGGATTTTTTAAAAATGCCAATCCTGGTACACAAGAAATTGTAAAATATCAGGACCCCGGAGGATGGACCTGGAAAAATTATTATGCAGGTAATACAAAAGAGACTGAATTTTGGCATTGTGCATATTCTCAGTCTCCTCGCTTTTCTTGGCTAACAAAATTTAATAGCGAAGAAAAATACAACAAAGCCTGTAGTGCTATTTCAAAACGGTAATATAAAACAAGCTGGCACCACCTTACACTAAGTAGCATTATGGAAACAATATTTGCGTCTTTTGAACTAACCAACAGTGATTACACCTGTGGTTTAGGTTTTGAAATTTTACATAACAACAAAAAGATACTAGACATAGACCATGTTCAATCAGTTACTCCTGTGCTATTCACCTTAGATACTGGGTATGGCGATCAAGAATTACGGTTTGTACTTAAAAATAAAACTTCTGAACATACTATAATAGATGATGCTGGGCAAATAGTCAAAGATGCTTATTTGACTATCTCTAATTTCTCATTCAATAACATAGAACTAGACAATATATTCTTAGAAAAATGCCAATACCATCATGACTTCAATGGCAGTAAAGATCCTGTCATACTTCCGTTTTATGGTAATATGGGTTGTAACGGTGAAGTAGTATTTCAGTTTTGGTCACCAGTATACTATTGGATATTAGAAACTATTCCATACAGAAAGTGCTATCATGTATAATCATGTTGTATACAGTCTCTCAAAGTCTGGCTCAAATGGGTTGACACTCGACATAGCCAATGATAATCCGCAATGCACAATGTTACATTCATATTTTTCAAAGCGATGGCATATCAACAATGACCATGAACGACTAGGTGTTACCTATCATGAAAAAGATGATTTTGGAATGGTAGATTCCAACGGCGTTGCAATGTCAAGAACTGCCAAGGAAATGGAAGATAACGATAAACAAATAGCAATAAAATTAGATGCACTTAAACAATTTAGTAAAAAAAATAATTTTGTATTATTTTGTTCAGTAAGTCTCATTGACTTACATATTCTTCATTTTTTCCAAAGTAACCCTTATACAAAAATGTATTTAATTGAACGAAATATCGTTGATGTTTTTGTCTCATTATTTATTAATGAGCATATACAATGGAACTTAACAAAACCATGTCATGGCATTCAATCTCCAAAAAAAGTATTAGCAAAAAATTCAATCACTGTAGAGGAATTTTTCTTTGATGAATTTACTTTGAGATATAAAAAATATATTAAATTCAGAGATAGAATAACATTTGAAAAGATAATATGTTATGAAGATTACAAATTCAAAAGCTCGGACTATCGTCATACATGGAATAGTAAAAACAAATTAGATTATATAAAAAACAAAAAAGAAGTAGTTGAATTTTTGATGAAGTTGGTACGTAGTTAGACCGATAAACTATTTGTCTCCCCAGTTATATTCCCAATACATAGTCCATACACTAGTAAAACTCCACAGTATAATTAACAAAAACGGAAGTGCAAAAAGGAAAAGTATAACAATTAATCTTTTGACTACAGGATGTTGTCTTTGATACCAATGTACAATTGCCTTAACTATCCATTTTAGTCGATCTGAGATCCATTCTCCAAACACATATCTTACTAGTCTTACTATGATTAGTACTGGTGAAGCAATCACATCTATTAGCAATAGTGTAACGTCAACTATGACATCAACAGTATGATCGACTGTCCATTTTTCACGCCACTCACGCCAACGTGTTTTAATTCTAGCAAACATGAATATACTTATCTATAAATATTTGTTAAAATAAAAGGTTGACAATACCAATAAGTTACCATATACTGTATTTAGAGTCAAAAAAAGGAGTATATCCAGTGAAACAATGGATAACAAATAGTTGGAATGTGATAATGGATGATAAAAGAAATCCACTAAGTGCCATTCCAGATACTAACGTTAGACACATGGTCATGCAGGTATTAGCATGGATGTGGTGTATTATTTTTTCAATGAGTATAGGTAGTATTACAGTGTTTGCATACAGTGCAGTTGCTCATAGTCTACTGCTTGCCGGAATAGTAATCACAGTGGGCACGTTTGAATTAGCCAAAAGACGTCCTACATTCTTTTTAGATAAAAGGTACCATACACCTAGCAGAAGCAGAGGCTACGTGTGGGTAAATGGTAAAAAAGTCATATTAGACAAAAACGATCCAGGAGGGGAACATGAATAAAATATTAACAGTTGCAATCGCTCTAAGCACCATTGCATTTGCTGCAAAAGCAGATACAGTAAATGGCTACATACAAGATCACTATAAAAGTGTGGTACAACAAACTCCGCACAATCAGCAGGTGTGTAACGATGTGTATGTGCCAAACAACAATAGTGTAGGTCCAGATAACTTTCTAAGTGGAGCTATTATTGGTGGTATTATAGGCAACAACGTAACCAAAAACTTACCGGACGGTGGTACAGCTGGTGCTATCCTTGGTGGACTATGGGGTTTGCAGAACGAGCAGAACTCAGGTGGCAATTATCAAACAAGATGTAGTACAAGAACCACTTACACAGAGACACAAAAATCAGTGTATTCGCATAGTACTATTACATTTACAGACAACAACGGTACTAGACGAACTGTAAAATTCTACAAATAGTATGCAAATATTGGTTGACAGATACAATATATAGTGTTAATATACATTATAAAGTTAGAAAACAGAAGGAACTTAAAAATGGAAAAAACAAAATATATTGTGTCAAGATTAGCTATAATTGCAATTGCAACCGCAGTAATACTAGCGGCCGTACGTGGTTTGATATACATAGCAAATACGTATGGTTTTGAAGCACAACAGGTTGTAACAGGTTTTGGCATTGCGGCATGTTTTGGAATGTTGGTTTGGTGGCTTAGTGAAAGTTACGAGCTAAACAAGTTAAAAAACATTAGAAAAGACTAAGGTTTACAATGCGGGGTTTGAAAAGAGGTGGGCAAGAAGGTAAAACTTATGTCCCCAACCCCCTAGTTGCAAAGAGGAACGGGAGCCTAGATCACTTTTATAATATCAGGCGGACCTGGTCGGAGGTGACACACAGCACCTCCCGTTTAGATCATGAGAGGGTCCTTAAACATGTGCAACACTCTGCATTGTATTGGAGGTAGTATGTATTTAGAAAATAGAGATACAAAGTATAAAAAAGTCGGCGACAAGCACTATGTCGAGTTTTACGAAGACAACAAAATGATAGGCGTGATTGATTATAGCAATCATAATATGCATTATGTTGAAGACGCTGTAGAAAACTTTCGCAGTGGAATTATGACAACTGAAACAATAAAAAGGTACAATATCAATGGCAAGAATCAGTAACACTAAAGGAATAGACCAAGTAGGCGGAAGCCGTTATGACCTAATAATGATGGCGGCTACAAGAGCAAGAAGTTACAGTGCTAATAATCAGCCATTAACACCTCATTTTAATAAAAGAGGAATGACTGCTCTTAGAGAAATCGAAGCAGGGTTGGTATCAGTTGAACAAAATAGAGAGTTGATGGTAAACAAGTATCGTCAACATTTTCCAAAAACAGAAGAGGTCGATCCGCTTTTAGATAACTAAAAGAAACGGAGGCGTCAATGAAAATAATTTTATTACTAGTGGCTCTACTTTGGAGCCACTCTGCATTTGCAGACAAAGGAATTACCATATGCACAGGGCAATTTGCATTATGTGCCGCTAGTGCTTGTGTTCCAACAGGCGGAACAATAAAAAACCAAAATGGTGAATCATTTCCAGAAGTTGAATGTACTTGTCCTATATTGTACGGTGATAATATTGCTGATCTCAGTGCAGGAAACATGACAAGTTGTGAACCAACTGATGAGAACTCAGTTTGGAGTACATTCTGGCCAAGATCGGAATATCCAAGACAAGAAAATGATTTCTCACACAATAAAGAAGCAATGAAAGCAACTATTAAAGAATGTGGTGCGGAATTAAAACAAGGAGCACGAGCCAGCAATTGTTTTAGTTGGAACTGTAAGATTGATAAAAATGGACTTGCTATCTGTTCATGCCCAATGGGTCAAGAACCTGACGAAACTGCTTTTCTTATTGAAACCACCAAAGACGATGATGAAAGATGTTTTGAACATCCGGTGAGTTTGCCATTGGTAAGTCAAATGTTTGAACGGTCACAACAGAAGAAATAAATATCGCAATGAAAAGAGATGAACTTAGAGAATTACTAGGACAACTGCTTTTCACATTTGTATTTTTAATGTTACAAATTGTAGGAGTTTTTATCATTTTTAAAGATCAGCTATGAAACAAGAAGAATTAGATCCTTCAAATCGTCTATGGGAATACGATGGTGATGGTATACAAATTTACAAACTAGAATGTGGATTTGGAACCAAAACTTTATGGGATGGCGGTCATGCTTTCTATATGAAAAAACTTATCGAACACGATCAAGATCGCATAACCTGGGCTGATAGAATGACATTTTGGAGCAAGATACCATGATAGACGACAAGTTTGCAAATGAACTTTATTTTGCCGTAAAAGGACAATTGATTCCAGACAGTTGGTCAAGATCGGATATAGATAAGATGACCGAGTCATATATAAAAAGACTATGGGGCAACTGCGAACGCCTTCCAAGAACAACTGATCGCTTTGAACAAGTATGGAGAGAAAAGCATGGGTAAGAAAAAATCAAGAACCAGTACAACCAGCAAAGGCATTGTTGGCAATGCTTACAAACATGCTACAAAAACTCTACGTAGAGAATACATGCAGAGCATGGAAAGAATAAACAACCAACTCCGAGCCTTTATTAAAGGTAGACGTGTTATGATAACAATACCTAATCCAAACACTAATGAAACCAACAAACGTTTTATTAAAGTAAATGCACGTGATGTATGGTCAGGTGGCGGTAAAGAAAAAAGAAAGTAACCTTTTTTAATAAAAAGGTTGACAATATACTGTCCTGTGTTATGCTGTGTATACAGTTAGAAAACGGAGATAGTATATGTCAAATCCAATTAGTATAAATTCACTTAAAAAAATTGTCGAAAAGT
>Ga0208767_1002612_pt1 | contig 13473 bp, 20 predicted proteins | sample VirMetDEL_Mar_21_FD_184514 | JGI IMG/M metagenome (GOLD analysis project Ga0208767, IMG submission 184514) | Aqueous microbial communities from the Delaware River and Bay under freshwater to marine salinity gradient to study organic matter... | ecosystem: Environmental > Aquatic > Marine >... | reverse complement strand
TTGTATTAAATTAGAAACTGTACCATCGTACGTTCCTGTAATTTCTTTTACACTTGCTGGCAATGTTAAAGTATAATTACCAGTAATTACTAAATCCACAACCATACCAGTTGATACATTAGAAAATGTAAGTGTAGTATTTGCTGATAATGTTTTTGTATGTACTGCTGCAGTTGCCCAATCAACGTCACTTGCCGATATAGCCGCTGCTGTTGTAAACTCTGCACCTAATTTTGCATAAGTTACTGCGTCATTAGCAATTGTGGTTGCTCCGGCCGACATAGATACATCTCCTGTTATTGATAATGAGGAACCATCGCCTAATAAAGAATACAACTCATTAGTGTTGTCATTTATTTTATCAGCACCATCTCTTAGTGTATCACCAGTGCCGTCATTTGCTACACTACCTATATTTATTACTTGTTTTGCCATTTTTTTTAGTTATTAATATTCTGTTGCATCCATTGTTAATAATGCACTATCCATTGTTTTCAATGTATTATCCATTGTAAAAGGGTAATCTGGCCCTACATCAATCCAGCTTGAGCCATCGTATGCTTCTAATTTTGTAGTTGTTGTATTAAATCTAATATAACCAGCTGAAGCACTTCCAGGCCTCTGTGCAGTAGTTCCTGTTGGAATCTGTAAATAATCTGTAGCTTCCGTAAACTTCAGTAATCCTTGTTCTATCTTAGTTTGTGCCATTGCTTAATTATATATTAAACCAACCTGTGCCGTTGTGTATTTCAAGTTTAGCTGTTGTTGTATTAAATCTAATATTTCCCGCGCTTGGAGAACTAGGTCTTTGAGCTGTTGTACCAGTTGGTATTTTTAAATAATCAGTTGCTTCTGTGAATTTTAATAAACCTTGTTCTATTTTAGTTTGTGCCATTGTTAATTTATTTTAAGGTTGTATTTTAAATGCTGCATAAAAAACACCTTGTGCTGGTGTGCTCCACCATCTAAACCAATTTGTTGGATAAAACCCATCTGAAACTATTTCTACTCCACCGTTTGAAACTGGCGTTGGCACGCTATATTGATTCAGCAGCCAATAAGGTTTTATTAATTTACCGCCATGTAGCCCATAACTAGTACCATCCCATTGTTTAATATCTTGGACATACCACTCACCATTTATTACATATCTAAATATTATAAAATCAGGTTCAAAACCTAATGTAATTTTTGTTAAATTATTTGTGGTGTACGAGCCTATTTTTGAATATCCAGGCACTGAATGCCAACAATAATTTATAAAATTTTGACCACTATTATTTGTTCCAACATGAGAAGTTCCAAAAGTTGTTGCTGTAACCGGCCCAACTTGATTACCGCCCCCTGAGGCAATATTTATATTCATAGTTGTTGTTGCGTTCGCACCTATATATCCAAATATATGATCTGTGCCGTCATCCATATATGCTCCCCAAGAATTAGTCCATGTATATGATTTTGCAATTATAAATTCTGGGGCTTGATTTAATCCATGCCCAACAGTAGCACCCGCACTACCTGTTCCAGTGTATTTAACAATAGAAAACCCAGTGTCAGTATTAGCCTGTACTTGCGATGTTATTGTCCCATCTGTATTATTCGCTGTAGTTCCCCCAGTAGCTCTCCACATATAGCCTCTATATGTATTACCCGATCTATTCCAGCCACTATTTGAATTAGTTAATTGTATACCGTCATTTAAAAAATTATATCCGAATTCATTTGATTGAGAGTTTGTAGTTGCAAAATATAAAGAATTTAATCCTCTTGTTGTATCTACTACTCTAGGCGCATTACTCCCGTTTGTTGCACCTCCAAAATCTCTACACCATATTAAATCAGGATTAAAACCAGCACCTGTTACATTATTGGTTGTATTATTACCTGTCCATTGTAATATGTTAAAAGCATTATCTGGTGGTGGCGGAGTGGCTTCAGTTTCTATTATTTTTTTATTTACACTCATTTAATATATTTCTGGAAAATCATACGTCATTACAGCTTTTTTAGTTGTAAGTGCGTTGATTTCAGTTTCTACTATATTTGCTTGGTCTCTCAATGTTTGTCGAAATGAAGTTACATCTACTGGTATATCTGCGTCTATTTCTTGATTTCTTACAATATACCAATCTGTTTTATTTAACTCACTTTCAACTAAATTTTTAAACCCATTAATTTGCTGTTTTTTTAATTGTGCTAAAGTTTCAGCCCAAGTTTTATCTGAAATATCTTTCGTAAAAGTTTCACTTGCAGAATCAAAATATAAATCTCCAAGCTCTTGTATTCTTGAATCGTAATCTGGAATTACCACATCATAAAAACCATAAGTCTTTAACTCATCATCTGAAAGTAAATCAAATCCTCCTATAACTTTTCCCCAAGAAGAAGGTAGTTCATTATATTGTTTAATTTGTCCGTTTATTTCTATTGCTTTCATATTATTATGGTGTTGTATCTGATGTATATGTTATTACTGAATAATTAAATACTGCTGTTGCTGAATCATCTACACAAGCTATTTGTAAAAAGTTACTTCCAGTTCCATCATATTCAGAAGTACCTATTCTATTAAATGTTTCGCTTGTAGCAGCATCACTATCAAGTGTAATTGTTTGTGCGCCTGTTAAACCATATATTCCAATTACCTGCCCTTGCTTAAAATTAGTAAAACTAATTGTAGTAGCACCTGTTAATGAAGCTGTAAATTGAAATGTAGTTGCAGCTGACCAATCTATACTAACCGTACCCGATGTGCTTGAAGTTGTTGATTTAGCAGTATATCTATTTTCAAGTTTATCAAACGTTATATTATCATCAGCAATATGAGCTGTATCAATAGAACCATCTACATAATGCTCTGAATCTATTGCGTCATCTGCTATTTTAGTGCTATCAATAGCATCTGTGGCTATTTTAGCTGTAGTTACTGCATCATCTGCAAGTTTAGCTGTTGCTATTACACCATCTGCAATACTCGATGCTGATACTGCATTATCTGCTAATACGTTTGCTGTTACTTTTGTTATTGCCATTTTTGTTTAATTATTCTATTGTAATTTCTACTACTTTCCAAGTAAGATTATCCTCATCCCACTCATAAACCTTATCAGCTGAAGCATCTTCTGGGTATGGTACTGGCGCTTGCCATATAAAATTTTCATCAAGCGACCAACTTGGATAAGGTTGTGGCGCATAAAATGCATCATTCTCACTATCCCAAATATGGTCTATGCCAGCGAAATTATATCTAATACTACCGTTATAAGATGTTTGAACCCAATTTCTATGCCCAAATAACATTTCACAAAAATCAATACCTTTTGCTTCAGATTCTTGCCCATTATCTAATAATTCTGTGTTATTTACAATTATCACTTTTGTTACTATATTATTTTCGTTTATTTCTGCAAAGTGTGCCATTTTTATATTATTTTAATTTTAACTGTGTACATAAGTACCACTCCCTGTAAATCTAATTATTGTTTCTTGCCCATATGTTGATACTGAAGGACTTCCAGTAACTGTACCTGAGTAATCAGATGTTCTCATTCTTAATATTACAACACCAGAACCTCCTGCTTTTCCTGCTCCGCTATATCTAGAGCCACCACCACCACCACCACCAGTGGAACTTGCTCCTGCGGTGTTAGTGCTATTTGTACCCCCTGTATCCTGAGCTCCTAATCCTCCTCCACCAAGTCCGCCTTGTCCGCCTGGTTGATTTGAGTTTGAATTTACTCTACTTGAAGCTCCACCTCCACCTCCTGCATAGTATTCTGCTACACCTCTTATTGCTGATAATACGCCGTCACCACCTTTTCCTCCTAGCCCTTGATCTGCACCGGTTTCACCAGCTTTATATGATCCACCTCCACCTCCAGCACCAGCTTCACTTGCTAACCAATCACCTCCATCGGTTCCTTGCCCGGCTGTACCTGCAGCCCCTGAGTTTGGATTACCCAAACCAACACCAGGTGCACCACCTGAACCACCAGTCCCAGGCGTTTGATTATAACCCGCTCCCTTACCACCTCCGATAGATGTAATATTTGCATTTCCAGTTATTGATGAATTAGAACCATTAGCATTTGCTCCGCCACCAGCCCCAACGGTTATTGAATAAGTCCCCGCTGATAATGTTATTTTTGACTCAGGCGAGGATCCACCCCCTGAAATATTACCCCAAGAAGTTCTTAAACCTCCAGCACCACCACCACCGGAAAAATTTAATCCACCACCACCACCGCCAGCAACTACTAAATAAGCCATTTCTCCTGACGCCATTTCTGGTGCATAATTATGTACAAAAACACCAGACCCTGTATATTTTAATATACTATCACTACCATCTGTAGTAACCGTAGGGCTTCCTAATGTCAAGCCTGAAGTATAAGCTGATGTAGGTAATCTAAATATAATTACACCAGATCCTCCATTACCACCTAAATCTACATTATCACCGCCACCACCACCACCACCTCCGGTGTTAGCAGTACCAGCTTGTGCGTTTGTTGAAAATCTTCTACCTCCAGTTCCACCCCCACCTGCTCCTCCTGGTCCACCGGCAATAGTATAAGTTCCATTTCCTCCACCACCTGCGTACGATAAAGATGACCCTGTAATAGCTACAGCTAAACCATCTCCACCTGCAGCTTGGTTTCCAGATCCGCCTGAATTATCTGCACCTACAGCAGAAGCACCACCACCACCTGCACCTGCAGCGTTAGCAGTACCCCCATCGTATCCTTGATTAGATGTTCCAGCTCCACCTGTAGCGTTTGGCAAAGCGTCATTTTGGGCAGTTCCACCTCCAGAACCCCCGTCTCTACCTTTGCGCTGAGTTTTTATAGTGGTACCTTGAGCTCCACCTCCACCTCCACCACCACCGCCTATAGCAGTAATTGTGGTTAATCCTGGTGCAATTATTGAAGACTCGGAACCATTTGCTCCAGCATGGTTTATAGCTTGTGCTGTACCTCCCGCTCCTATTAAAAATGTATATGTTGTGCCATTTGTTAATGTTATTGATGGCTCATTACTAGAACCACCTCCGCTTGTAGAACCATAAGATGTACGAAGCCCTCCAGCTCCTCCACCTCCTCCGTAGTAACCTGAGCCCCCATGCCCTCCTCCTGCAACCACAAGAAAATCTGCGATTGCTATTGCGGCTTGTAATGTTCCGAAATTTATTGCTTGTCCAAACATATTAACCTATTTGACTTATACTATACCAAAATTCAGTTGCGCTTACACATGTAATTTGATAAAAGTTTTTAGTTGAGCTTGTATCATCGTAAGTACCTGCTATTTTATTAAATGTACCACTGCTCCCTCCTACAGTCCATGTATTTGCTGTATAACTACCCCCAGCACCTGTGACAATTATTGTTTTTGTTACCCCTATTTTAGGGTTGGTTATATTAAATGTTGTGTTTTGGTTAGGTGTTAAAGTAAATACTTGTGCTGCGTCAAAATCTACATCTACAGTAGCTCCTGCTGTCAATGCATTACTTGTAGTGAACTCTGCATCTACTTTTTCAAAACCAACTGCATCATTTGCTATTGTTACAGCCCCTGCAGATACCGAAACATCTCCGGTTATTGATAATGTAGAACCATCACCTAGAAGGTTATATAATTCATTTGTATTATCATTTGTTTTATCAAACGCAGCTCTCACTGTATCCCCAGTGCCGTCATTCGCTGTAGTTCCTATATTTATTGCTTGTTTTGCCATTTTTTAATTATTAAAATGTTGTTTCACTAACTTTTTCTATATTATTATCTGCTGTTAGTAATGCAGTATCAGCTGTGAATGGATAATCTGGTCCTATATTATACCAAGCTGTTCCATTCCACACTTCCATTTTAAGTGTTGTTGTATTCCATCTTGTTAAACCACTAATTGGTGAAGGTGGTCTTTGCGCTGTTGTTCCTCTTTGAATAGTTGATCCGTCATCTATTGATATTGTTGTAAATGACATCACTTCTATTGTATAGCCACTTTGTGGTGCTGTACTAAATGTTAAAGTTGTACCAGATATGCTATAAGTTGATTTTTCCTGATATACACCATTTATAAATACAAATGTAGTATTTTCATCTTCTATTGAATTACTCAATGTAAAATCAGTTGTACTATTATCACCTGTAAATAAATCACCTGATATAGTTGAAACATCAGAAGCTTTAATATGTACAATTTCTACTATAGACGTATTGCCAGGGGCTGTACTAAATGTTATATTATTCCCAGAGGTAGTATAATTGTTTTTTGATTGATACACCCCATCAATATAAACTTGAGTATTATTTTCATCTAATATTGTTAAAGATGATGTAAATACAGTATCAGACCCATTAGCTGTAAAACTATCTGTTCTAATTATACCCTGTACAGAAACAAAATGTATAATTTCTATTTCAGCCCCATTTGCAGGTGCTGTAGAAAATGTTACAGTTGAACCACTTGTGCTATAGTTATCTTTACTTTGATAAACACCATCAATATATACCTGCGTGTTATTTTCAGATACTATTGATGAACTTACTGTAAACGCAACTGTAGAACCATCCCCTGCTAATATATTTTTTTCAACATTTAATGATGTTGAACCAGCTGATATAGTACTATTTTTCCAATAGCTACTAGTATTGTCCCAAACTAATGCCTGTCCGTCTGATAAACTTGATAATGTTACATCTGATATATTGCCAACTGTATGTGATGTTGCAGTTGGAACTGAACTTGCATTACCCAGCCAAATATTATTTTGGGGTATATTAGGAATATCGTTTGATCTAAGTATTGATGAAACTATAACAGACCCAGCACTAGTTGTGCTTACTCTACCTATTTTACCTACATTTTGTATTAAATTTGTACCGGTAGGTTTAGTAGTTGTGAGCCCTCCTCCTGCTTTTACATATATAGTTTGATTAATACTTGGAGTTACTGTGTCAATTGGGTCGGTTACTAGATTTTTAAGCAATCCCGCTGTTACAGCATATCCTATAGCGTTATGGGCTAAATCAGTTTCAAGTAAACCTGTAGATGGCATTTTAGCCGCGTTGCTAGCATCTGCAGGCGCAACTTCTGCTGTAAATGAAGCACCAACTGTTCCGGTTATATAAACAGGCGTACCTTTTGTAATTGTACTTCCCGATGTATTTTTTACCTCAATTTTAACCGCCTCCCCGTCTGTTACTGTAGAGAATGACAAATTCCCAGCACCATCTGTTACAATGGCCTGATTCGCAGTTCCATCCGCAGATGGAAATGTATACGAATCGTTTATGTTTATTGTATCCCTAAACTTTACAGGCATGGGTTATATTTTAAATTTTTCTTACCAATACTCTAATATCGTTTGTAGTTGGCGCTACTGTAAACGCGACTGTGATATTATTAGCATCTGTTCTTGTTACGTCTGCAATTACAGTTTCGTATGATGAAGCGTCGTATAATTCAACTAATACATCTCTAGAGTTTAAAGCGTGGTTAACAGTGTATGAAGTTGCAGAACCGTCTCCAATTGACGCTTTATATGAATCATTAGAAGTAGCTATAGTATAATAGTTAGTGCCATCATCTGTTAATTCCCAAACATCAGTTGTTTCATTCCATCTAAGCACCACGTTTGCTGAAGTACCTCTTTCAACTTCAATACCAGCATTTTCTGATGGTGTACCAGTTTCATTACTATTAAGAGTAATTATATTGTCGGCTAAAAGTATTGTTTCTGTATTAACTGTTGTTGTTGTACCAGAAACAGTTAAATCACCAGTTACTGTTAAGTTATTACCAATTGTTACATCATTTGGTAAACCAACTGTTATAGTATCTCCTGATACAGATGTTTCAATTTCATTAGCTGTACCAGAAATTGTTAATGTATCTGTACCTAAAACAACACCATCATCAGTACCTGAATCCGCTGCAATATCAAGTGTTGTTGTAATTGAAGCTGTTCCAGCTGCTGTTAAACGACCATCAGCATCTACTGTGAATGTAGGTATTGCTGAAGAAGATCCATATGATCCAGCTGTTACAGTTGTTGATGCAAGTTCGTTTGCGGTAATACCACCTGCTTTTACTCTCAGTGTATCTGAGTTTATTTCAATTGTAGAATCATCTACGTTTACGCTTAAAGTTACTGAATCAGTAGCTCCTCCACCTGCTAAACCATCACCAGCTATAACTTCAGTTATATCACCAGCAATACTTGACCAGGCAGACCCGTCGTAAACATATATTCTTTTATTACCAGCTGTTGAGTTATAATATATTTGACCCTCAACTGGTGTTGATGGCGCTGTACCTAGCGGGTGAACAACTGGGTTCTGTAACTCATTCTGGTTTAAATTAAGATGTGTTAAATATTTTAAAGCCATTTTTATTAGTTAATATATGCTTTACCGCTAAATATAGCTGAAAAGCTTATGGTTAGTGAATTGTTATTTGTATATGTTATATCTCCTAATACGAGATTTTCTGCTGAATCAACTACAGACACAGAAGGAAATTTTCCTAAGTTGTGTGTAATTGACCATGTATTTGATGCTGAGCTTTGTGTATGTACATATGTTTTATCTATATTAGATGTACCTTTTGTTATACCATAAGCTTTTGTATCTATAAGAGAACCGTTACCAGCTAAAAAAGTAAGCTGAGCATCAAAAAAATCAGTTTCTCCTATTCTGTCTGTTAAGCTAGTTATTGTATAATTTCCAAAATTATTCGTATTATCTAGCTGAAATATAAAGACTTCTTTAACATCTGTTGAAGCTAAAAACTGTAAATATTCACTTACATTAACTTCATTAGCGTTTTCTTTACTTATTACTAAATCTGTAATTGCAGAAAAAGCTGTTCCTTCTCCTGCTCCATTTGCAAAAGTAATAGTACCATCCGCTCTTGGACTGTCAATAGTTTTAAATACAAAAGTTAATTGTCCCCCAATACCAATTTTTCCTGTATCATTTAGGTTATTAGCTATTGCTTGAACATTAAACTTCTTGGTAAGCCCAGTGTCACCATCAGTACCTATTAAAGTATCTGCATTAGACATTGATGTATCCAGATTATACTGATCTATTTTGGGCATTGTTTTTTAATTTTTTTGTATTGTTTTAAACTTTTCCGCTCCACGTGAACCAAAATAAGCCACGTAAACAGTAATAAGAAGTGATTTTAGTAAATCTACCCAACCACTATCAACACTAAATTCTAATCCAGTTGAGTCTATAAATATCAATAAGACCATAGCCACTGTTAAAAATATAAGTGTCATTGGCCTTGTGTTTTTCGAAAGCCAAGAATCTGATTGCATATCTGATTGCCACCTTTTAGATACTTCTTGCATTTCAACTGTATCTTGATGTAATAATGCTAATGCTTTTTCTTTATCTTCCGGTGGTAGTGCAGGATCTTTTTTGATTAAATTTTTTACTAATCCAAAAACCCCTTTATCAGGCAGGACGTCGCCTAAACTACCAATTATATCAGAACCAGCATTTGCTAAAAATTTACCAACTGCTGTGTCTTTTAATTTTTTTCTATTTTTTGACATTAGCTTTTCTACCAGCTCTTTTGCCTTTTAATGATTTTGGCAAATCTTCTAATTGATTACCAACTTCTTTAATAGATTCAGCCACGTCCTTTAATTCAGCTTTTAATCTATTCAATTTATTTACAGCATTAACTTGAATTTCTTCAACCTTTTGTTCTACTGAATCAGCAATAAAATCACCGTCTGCGTCTTTAATTTTTCCTGAATGAAGCATTATTAAATAAGCTATAATTATTGCTTCAATTACTGCAATTGCTATTAATATCATTTTTTATTATTTTTATATGGGAATATTTTATTTAAAGCGTCGCGCCTTCCCTCACACCCGCATGGGACATTTAATCCTTTCGAAATAATATTTGTCATGGTTTTAACCCCTGTCGCTTTTGTAATTTTTTCAATTGAGTCACCTAAGCCCTTACTTTTTGCCATTAAATACCCTGTTTTTATTCTTTTTTAATTTTAAAAAGTCTGCACCTGTAATTTCGTTAAATGGTTTTGCCATTGCAGCAATTCTCATTTGTTTTTGTGATAATTTATTTTTCATATTAACAATTCCATCTACGCCTTGCAGCTCTACCTCTTTCAGAAGTCCATCCTTTTGATCTAGCACAAAATGATTTTCTTCTTTTAGCAGCTTTGCTACCTTTTTTTAATTTAGACGGGGGCGTAGTTACCGCTGTTTTTAATTTACTTCCAGGATTATCACGTCTATATTTAGCTACACCTTTTTTAGACATACCACCACCGGCTTTAGCACCAGTACCTGTTTTGTTAGCCTTGTTATAATATCCAAGTGATTTTTTCCTAGAAGGAGCATTTTTACTTGGCATAATTGCTTTTTCTTTTATTTACTTTTTTACTTTTTTTATAGGATTTCTTAACCATAAGACCTCCTCCTTTTTTTGATTTTCCTGGCATGTTATATAAGTATTAGTATAAGGGTCATAACCCAAATTATTATTAAATCTTTCATCTTTCTGAATCTTTTAACATATCATCTATAGCTTTATTAAAAACCTTGTCTGTATATGTTTTATTTTTATAAAAGACATTTTGTTGTGATATTGGTATATCTTCATTACCTAATAGAATATTATAAATTCTGGTAATAAGTCTTTTTGTTTTAAATGAAGTTTGAAATATAGAATATTTAATTGTAGTGCGGTTACGGTGTCTCCATACATCAATCCAACCGTTTTTTCGTAGTCTTTCCCAGCGAGCTTTATCCCAGCTCATAATGTATGCGCCATTAATGTAATCATTACGCGTAAATCTACCAATGCAATCAAAATAAATTAATAATTCTAAATCAGCATCCGGCATGCCATAAGTTTTACATGCCCATTTTCTAACTAACCTATAATATTTAAATAATTGTATTTTTCTTAAATCATTTGCATCAAGTCTCATTATACCACTAATACTACGTCGGGTTGCTTTATTACTTGGTATAATTTATTTTCATACTCTATACCGTGTCCAGCTCTTCTGTCATAATATATAATATCATTTTCTTTAAGGCCTTCGGTAAAATTACCTGTAGAAATTATTTTTGCTTTTAAATATCTTACATCATCCACGTGCTGGTCCATTATAAGCAAACCTTTTTCTTTTTTAGTTTCTTCTTTTAATGGCTCAATTATTATATAGTTATTAATTGCTTGCATAGTCTCGTATATTTGAAATTACACAATCAGCTGATAAAATCGTAAGCGCTACAGATACTGCGTTAATAAGAGCTGTTTTAGTAACTAATACAGGATCAATAATTCCTTCTTTAATTAAATCAACCCCTTCGCCTGTTACAACATTTATTCCCCAACCGTCATCAAAATTTGGCCCGTACTTAATACCGGCATTAGCAAGTATTGTTTTATAAGGCATTTTTATTGCATCACACAATATTTTTTCTGATGTACTATTGCATTCTATATTAGTAGCCGCGTTATGTAAAGCTATACCCGCTCCTGGTACTATACCTTCTCGCAGCGCAGCTTTTGTAGCGTATATCGCGTCCTCTACTCTATCTTTCTTTTCTTTTAGCTCTACTTTGCTATTGGCCCCAACTTTTATGACTCCTACCGCTCCGGACAGCATTGCAAGTCGCTGTTCAAGTTTGTTTTTAATAAAACCGTTTTGTTCTTCTTTAATTTTTTTCTTAACAGTTTTTATTCTGTCTTTTGCCGCTTGCGGCAATTTTTTTATAGTAATAACGGTATTTTTATTATCTGTAATAGATTTTACTGCTTCACCTAAGCAATCAGGTTGAATAAGATCTAAATCATCTCCTAATTCTTCCGAAATAATTTTTGCGCCGGTTATTGTCGCTAAATCTTCTATAGTATCTTGTTTAGTCGCTCCAAACCCGGGTACGTCTACGACGTTTACCTTTATATTCCCTTTTACTTTGTTCATCATAAGAGCGGATAAAGGTTGCTGAGCAAGCGGAGCTACAATTAATAAACTTCTTTTTTCTTTTATAACGTGCTCGAGTACTGCTTGTATTTTTCTTATAGTGGGTATTTCAGAAGCTACTATTAATACGTAAGGATTATCTAGTTCAGATTTGCTTTTATCTTCGTTGGTAGCTAGGTGCTGTGATTTGAGGGCTGAATCGAATTGTACTCCATCTACGATTTCAACGTACGTGGTCTCGTCGTCAGACTCCTCCATTAATACAACACCATCACTTCCAACGTTGTTATATGCGCTGGAAATTATTTCACCTAATTCTTTGTCATTATTAGCTGAAATAGTTGCAACGCTATCTAGCATGTTGTCTTTAACTTCTATTTTTATTTTATCTAAGTACGCAAGTACTTTGTTCTTTGCATTCTCTACACCTAGTTTTATTTGTCTTAAATCAATCGGTGAATCCAAAGCATTTTTTAAGATGGCCGAAGCCAGCACGGTTGAAGTGGTGGTACCGTCACCGGCTTCTTTTACTGTTTTTTGGGCTGCTTCTTTGATCAGTCTTGCGCCTATGTTTTCCACAGGGTCCAGCAGCACTACGGAGTTTGCAACAGTTACACCATCTTTGGTGATCACCGGTTTACCCATTGCGTCTTCATATATAACGCATTTTCCCGATGCACCGAGTGTTGTTTCTACGGCGTCAGTTAACTTTGTGACACCTTTCATTATTTTGTTTTTAGCACTTGATCCAAATGCTAAATCTTTTACTATCTCACTAGGGTGATTGTATTCCATTTAATTAAATTTTTTATAGTGGTTATTTAAAATGTTTTTATTACCTTTGGTCCTTTTAAGAAATCCAGTCTTTTTTGATAGTGCTCTATAGATGCATCAATTGCAGCTTCACACGATTCAACTGTTTCTCTTCTTGTTACCCCAGTATATCTGCAATCGCAAAGAGGTTTTCCCTCTGCGCAATCACAAGGATCAGCGCATTCGGCTTGGTAATATCCATTTGGTAATTGAGTTATTCTCCAATTCTTCTTATTAGCTAAATGCTCCCATTGTTTTTTGTTAGCCTCTACTACCTGGGAGTCATTAGTGGTTGAGGTTTTGTAATAAAAATATGTCATGGTATTTATGTTTACATGGTTAATATTAAAGACTACTTGGTATTGTTTGTAGTCTTCGTTTTTGATCTGTTCTTTTTAACAGATATGAAACGCTTAGTATTGTGGTCATAGTCTTTGCCTTTAATGCTCTTCCCAGCTTTGATAGCAGCTCTCCTTTTTCTTTGGTTCTCCGCTTTCATTTTACGTCTCCTGGGGGATAAGGCGTATTCTAGATCACGCTTGCGCTTCGCTAAAAGTGCTTTCTTACTAAGTTTTTGTTTCATAGATATATAATTACGCAAGTAAAATATTTTTTAATACGACGATTGGTACTTACTAATATATTTATACAACCTATTGTCACGCTAGAT
>Ga0208767_1002610_pt1 | contig 13480 bp, 15 predicted proteins | sample VirMetDEL_Mar_21_FD_184514 | JGI IMG/M metagenome (GOLD analysis project Ga0208767, IMG submission 184514) | Aqueous microbial communities from the Delaware River and Bay under freshwater to marine salinity gradient to study organic matter... | ecosystem: Environmental > Aquatic > Marine >... | reverse complement strand
CAAGACATAGTGCAATGATGAAACAAATGATTGATGAAAATGATCTTATTCAATCTCAAGGAGGTGTTGGAAGTTTTTGGAAAACTAGAAAAGAAGCTTTAGCAGCTACAAATGATACTGTAGAAATAATAGAAATTGGTAAAGGTAAAGATAAACTAGCAAGTCTTTCAGAATTTAAAGCAGGGCAAATAGCAAATCCTTTAACCGGTAGATTTACTACTAGACCTATTGCGGAGGCAATGGAAAAAGCGAATAGTTTAACAGAAGGATATTTTACAGCCGCTGTTAGAGGTAGAGAAGGCGCTACTACTGCAGAAAAAGGTGCAAGTTTTTTATATAGAAATTTATTATTATTTCCAAAAGCAACATCTCAGTTAGCTAAAACAGTTTTTTCAATACCTACACACTTGCGTAATATTATTAGTGCAGGTGCATTTGCATCAGCAAATGGAATATTATTTCAAGGTTTTAGAAATCCAAAAATGTTAGGTGATGCATTTAGAAAAGGTTGGCAAATATCAGGTGTAGGTAATTTAAAAAATACTAGATTTAAAGATATAGAATTTGAAAATGCATACAGAGAATTATTAGAATTAGGAGTTGTGAACTCTCAAGTTCAAATTGGAGATCTTAGAGCTTTAATGAAAGATGTTAATTTTGGAGACAAAATATCAGATTTAGATTCAGTATTAAATCCAATGCTTTCTAAATTAAAAAAATTTCCTGAGTATTTACAAGGTAAGTATACAGCAGAAGATGACTTTTGGAAAATAACAAATTATTTTGTAGAATTAAATAGAAGAGATAATGCATATAAAAAAGCAGGTATTAAAAAAACAACAGATGAATTAAAACAAGAAGCTGCAGCTATTGTTAGAAATACAGTTCCAAACTATGCATATGTTGGAGATGTAGTTAGAACTGCAAGATTACTTCCTGTAGGTAACTTCATGTCATTTCCATCTGAAATGATTAGATCAACTGTAAATATTGCTCAACAAGCAATTAAAGAAATGAAACATATACCGGCTCCAGGAGTAACAGTTAGAGGACCTGACATAGGCCCTGTGGTTATAGAAGTTTTACAAGATGGAACTACTAGAAGTGTGGCCAATAATAATCCAATGTATAGTATTGGAGTAACTAGAGCTACTGGAATGGCTTTCACTTTAAATGCTGTACCTGCTTTAGTTGTTGAAGGAACAAAAGCTTTATACGATGTAACAGAAGATGAAATACAAGCACTAAGACAATTTGTACCTGAATGGTCTAAAAATTCTACTTTAGTTCCTATTAGAGATGAAGATACAGGTAAATTAAAATACATAGATTTTAGTCACTCTAATGCATATGATTTAATTGGTAGACCTTTTAGAGTATTAGCAAATGAAATAATGAATGCTACAAAAGACGGAGATACTATTTTAAAAGGATTTATTACAGGAGCTGATGAAGCAGTTACAGAAATAGCAGCACCATTTATTGATGAATCTATTTGGACAGAAGCTGCGGCAGATATAGATTTATTTCCTTTACTTCCAGGTAGAGGTGGTAGAACAAGAGAAGGTAGGGTTTTATATACAGACCAAACGCCTATAGGTGACAGAATGTCTATTAAGTTTAGACATTTAATGGAAGCGTTAGCGCCTTCTTACAAACAATATATAAGAATTGGACAAGCTGCAACTGGCACACCAACTAAAACTGGAGATATATTACAACTTGATGATCAAATAGCTGGACTAATTGGTTTTAGACCGACAGAAGTAGATCCTCTAAAATCAATGGGTTTTAAAATTGCTGAGTATCAAACAGGTATTAGAAATGCTAGAAGAGAATTTACTGGTGGTGCATTTGGATTATTGAGAGGTGGTCCTATTGATGCTAATGATGTTATATCAAGATTTTATGAATCTAACAAAGCAAGATTTAATGTACAAAAAGAAATGCATAAAAATATAAATGCAGCGGAAATTTTAGGTGTATCAAGAAATAATTTACAAAGAGAATTTTCTGATAGACAACTATCAACATCTAATTTTAATAACTTGAGAACTGGAAGATTTAATGCTTATTTTCCTTCTGATGATATTAGAGATAGATTTAGAGAGATTGCAAGAAATCTAGGAACCTCTGATGTATTTATAAGTGTATTACCTACTCTTAGAAGAATGCAATTAGATATGAATAGATTGAGATTAGACGGATCTTATGAAAAAAATATTGAAGTTCAAGGATTTAAACAAGGTGGTTTAGTTACTTATGAACCTAATTTAGAAGAAGTATATCAAGAAGGTTTAGATATAAATGATTATTTAATACCTGAAATAGAAACACCATCACTACCATTACAACCAATGCCTAGTCCTCAAGTAGTACAGAATCAGGCACCAGGGAACATGATGCAAAATGGTTTGACTGCAACGGAAAATGCTTTATTATCTGAAGAAGAAAAAATTATCAGATTAAGACAAAGAGGATTAGCATAATGGCTATATATTCAAATTTATATGGATTACCACAGAGCATGGTTGATTATTTAAATCAACCTTTACCTGATATCTCAAATTTATATACTCAACCTGTAGAAGCTCCTACAGTAGAAGATATTATAACAGAAGAAGGTATTGCTAGTTTATATCCACAAGTTGCGGCAAGTGGTGGTGATGGTGGCTATTCTGTTTACAATCCTGATCCAACAAGAGTAAGTGGTCCTATTGATATGAGTCAATCAGCAAAACCAACTAATATCTATAATTATCCATCAGGTTCTTTTGAAGATCCTTTTTATAATCGACTAGCTGAAAAAGGTATTTTAGAATATGGAACCGCAGATTATTTTCCAGAAAAAACTGGTATAGAAACTTTAATGGACACAATTAAAAACAATCCAATTATTCAAGGAGCACTAGCTTTAGCTAATCCATTAGCAACAGCCATGAAAGGAATAGGCACTGGTATCGCAGGTATGCTTCCAGTTAATGAAAGAGCAATTCAAGAAAAAGCACTAAGACAAATGGGTTACTCTATAGATGATATAGGTAGAATTGTTCAGGGTTCTGGTGATTATGTAACACCTGAAAATATTATGGCTGGATATAATGCATATAGAATGACTCCAGAAACTTTTGACAAAAGAATTGAAAACATTTCAGGTAGATCATTACCACAAACAGAAGCATCAAGATCTAAAATTGCAGCAATTCAAAAGGCTAAACAAGATTTCTTAGATGCTCAAAGATTAACACAGACAAGATATCAAGCTCAAGTAAGAAGTAAATATGCAAAAGAATTAGCTGAACAAAAAGCTATTGAAGATGCAGCTAAAGCTAGAAGAGAATTTCAACAAAAAGCTGGCGGTGGTGCGGACAAAGGTCCAAGCGTTGGAGGTGGTGGTGATTTTGCAGGAAAAGGAAGTGGAGCTTCTGGTCCAGCAGGTGGTCAATCATCTGGAGGAAGTTATGGTGGTGGTGCAGATTATAGTTCAGCAGGTAAAACAGGAGCCAAAGGTGGATTTGGATATGGACTATAATGCCTAGATCAACTAAAAATTTAGCTTTACAAAAAATAGAATCCCACGAAAAACTTTGTCGTATTATGCAAAAACAAACACACGAAAAAATAGAAAAATTAGAAACATCTATTGAAAGAATAGAAAGAATTCTAATAGGTTGTGCCGGTGCTTTACTAATGGGTATGGGTGGTGTGATTGCTGCATTAGTACTTAAACTTTAATTTTTGGGCGGTTAGGTAATTCTTTACCGGGATTTAATGTAATGGGGGTTACATTTATAGTATTGCATATCTTACAAAAAAATATAGAAAGCAAAAATGAAGAACAATTTACTAGTACATAAACATTTGATTGTTAGAGCGGAAATATCAGACCCTCCTGTAGATGAAAATTTTTTAAAGAGTTGGTTAAACAATTTTATAACATCTATTAATATGAAAGTTTTTATGGGTCCTTACGTTAAATATTGTACAATGCCTGGCAATAGAGGCATTACTGCTGTTGCTATTATTGAAACTTCACATATTGCCATGCATGTATGGGATGAAGTTAAACCTGCATTAATGCAATTTGATGTTTATTCATGTGGTGAATTTGATCCAAAAGAAATTTGTAAAAAAATACAAGAAGATTTTAAAACATCTAAAATAGAATACAAATATTTAAATAGAGAAACTGGATTAGTAGATATTAATTAAATCCATTCTCTAAAGTCTTCATCCATAATTGTATTAGCAATATCAACTTTATTACGAAGAGCTTTAACAATTCTTTCATCAATAGTATCTTGAGACATAATATCAATGTAAGTCATTTTTTTAGTTTGACCAATACGATCAATTCTGGCTTCAGACTGTTGACGTTTTTCTAAATCATATCCATTAGAAAAATAAATCATATTACTGCCAGCGGTTAAAGTAATACCATAACCACCAGTATGTGTAGTACCTACAAAAAATCTACATTTATCATCGGTTTGAAATTTTTTAATATTAACTGATCTTTCATCAGTATCTGTTGCACCATAATAATCTACAACAGATTCCTCACCATATACTTTTTTAATTTCATTAATTATTCTTCTAACATCATGAGTATAATGAGACCAAATAATAGTTTTACCTTCAACATTTTCTAATATGTTCATTAATTCACCGAGCCTACTACAAGGCAAATCTTTTATAGTACCATCATCAGCAGTGAAATGTCCACAGGTAATTTGATGAAGTCTCATTAATTGAGTCATAACTGTTGCAGAAGATTGCATCTTACCATCTAAGAAAGCAATTGCTTCTTGTTTCATTTGATTATAAACTTTCTGCTGTTCTTTTGTAAGTTCAACATAATGTTTAACATAAGTTTTTTCTGGAAGATCTAAACAATCTTCTTTCAATATTCTTTTTGAAAAGGGTTTTATTTTTTCTGATAACTCACCAAGATTTCTATATCCAACAACTATCTCGACTCGTCTACCTTGTACTTCTATTTTTCTAGTTACAGCATATCTAGATTTAAAAGTCCAATAGGAATCATGGCCCAAGAGCCAAGGATCAAGAAATGCACATTGACTAAATAAATCTAATGGAGATTTAGTAACTGGAGAACCTGTTAGTATTCTTCTATATTTTGAATTGTTTCTTAAAGAAAAAATATTTCTAGTTCTATTTGATGTTGGGGTTTTAATAGTAGTAGATTCATCAATAGCAATCATTGATTTATGACATGATAAAAATTTTTCTGCAAACTCTGTACCATTACCACTAGAAAATGATTCTACATTCATTATTAAGATATGAAAATCAGTTCCAGTTTCAAATAATGTATTTAATATTTTTTTCTGTTTAGAAGATTTGTCAGATGTTTTCCAAAGAACAACTTTTTTTTCTATGTGATCAGGCAAGTGTGTAGGTATTTCAGAGTCATACCAATTTCTATAAACACCTTTAGGTGCGATTAAAAGCAGGCCATTTATATGACCTTTATCATAAAGCATCGCAGCATTATCCAATAATACTTTAGATTTACCTGTACCCATTTCCATAAAATAGGCAAAATTTTCTTTATCCCAAGATGCTTTTAACGCATCTAATTGATGTTCAAATGGCTTAGTTTTAAATTTATAATTCATATATTTATCTATTTACTTTTCTTTCTATTAACTATAATAATATCAAAAAAGAAAAAGTCAATGAGCAAAGTTTATTTAACACAAGAAATACCTGGCACGTCTATTAGTCAACCAAAATATAATGTTTTAGGTGCACAAAAGTTTGGACAAATTGTCACATTGTTGCCAGAAAGAAGTCAAATTATTTTATCACCAGGACCATTAATAAATAAATTAAGAACTTTATTAAAAAATTATACAACCGATGATTACTTATTATTGTCAGGAGACCCTGCAATTATTGGAGTAGTCTGTTCAGTAGTTTGTGATATTACTAACGGTAAATATAAATTGTTAAAATGGGACAGACAAGAAAAAACTTATTATCCAATCGAAATAGATATTTTTCAAAAATAAGACTTGACAAATCAAGTTTGAGTCCTTATAATTACAGCCATGAAAGTAATAAAGAAAATAAATAAAGGAGTTATATAATATGATAATAGATATGCGAAAAGATGCACCTGATCAATCAGATAGCATTGATCCCGATAAACTTTCAACAGAAGTTGAAAAGTTAAAATCAATACAAACACAAATAGAAAATTTAGAAGCACAAATAAAAGATTTAAAAGAAGATGAAAAATATTTTAGTTGTGTAGTAATTCCAAAATTAATGGAAGATATGAATTTATCTAGTTTAAAACTTAGAGATGGTTCTGAGTTAACTGTTAAACAAATTTATAGTGCCTCAATTAGAGCTGACAAAAAAGCAGAGGCGATACACTGGCTTCGAGACAATGGCTTAGGAGATATAGTAAAAAATAATATCACTGTATCTTTTGGTCAAGGCGAAGATAACAAGGCTGTCGATTACGCTAGCCTTGCGAGGTCGAATGGGTATGAACCTATCCAAGAGGAGAAAGTTCACCCATCGACACTCAAAGTAGTTATGAAGGAATGGAAAGACAAAGGTCAAGAAGTTCCGGAAGAACTATTCAATACGTTTGATGGAAATCAGACGCATTTTAAAAATAAAAAATAAATAATAAATAATAAATAATAAGGAGATATACTTATGGCAAATACAGCTATAGAAAAAAAGAACAGTGCAGGTTCACTGGCTACTATAAACTTAAGAAGTGATTCGGGTAGAGGTAGCGAAGAAATCAAATCGGATGATATGTCAACTCCGATTTTAAAAATACTTCATCAATTATCACCTGAATGTAACAAGAGTAATGCAAAATACGTAGAAGGTTCACAACCTGGTATGATTTATGCTAAAGGTCTTGGTAAACTAATAGATGGTAATGAAGGAGTGGAGATTCTTGTTGCACATGTGCAAACAAGATTTCCAGAATGGCAAGAAATGGGTGATGTAGCGGCTCCACCTGTTGCAACACATTTATCTGTACCAAGTGATGCTGTTGAAGAAAGAAATGGTAAGTATAGATTATCTAATGGTAATTACTTAGAAAAAACTGCATATTTTTATGTAATAGTTTTAGGTGAAGAACCTAGACCTGCAGTGATTACTATGCGATCATCTAACTTAACACCTGCAAGAGAATTAAATCAATTGATTAAAAATCTAAGATTTAAGGATGATAAAGGTATTTACAATCCAGCAGCATATGCAGCAGTTTATAATTTAAAAACTGTTGGTAAAACTGCAGGAAGTAAAAACTGGCATGTGTTTAAACCATCTATGGTTAGAGCTTTAGATGTGTCCCAAAAAATAGATGCGGACTTATACTTAATGGCACAAGAATTTCAAAAAACTGTGTCTAAAGGTGCAGCGACACCGGAGTATGAGAAAAGCGACAAAGCTAAAGTTGAAGATATTGTCTAATTCACTAAGTGAATACTTCGAAGACTGGGCAGCAACGGGAGACTGGTGCTGCCCTTTTAAAAATCTAAAGGGATACAGATATGCAAGAATTTATAAAAAACTTTACAGGATTAGAACGTAACTACGGTTTTTGTAACGTAAGTAATGGTTATAAAGATCCAGATACAGGTAAGATAAAATTTAGATCAGGTGATTATGGTTGGTCAGGTAAACCAATTACCGAACTTGATTACCAACAACATTTAAACGGAACAAAATCTATAGGTATACAACCTTGCAATGATAATGACTTAGCAAGATTTGGTGCAATAGATATTGATTCAAAAAGTTATAAAGACTTAGATATAAAATTTTATTTAGATACAATTCAAGAAAAACAACTACCATTAATTCCTATCAAATCAAAAAGCGGTGGACTTCATTTATATTTATTTACAAAAGAATTAGTAAGAGCAAAATTAATAAAAGATTTTTTAGAAGACGTATTATTTTTATTTAAACTACCTATTAACACAGAGATATTTCCTAAACAAACTAAACTAGGAAGTGATACAAATGGTAATAAAGTAAATGGTAATTTTATAAATTTACCTTACTTCGGTGAAGAAAGACGTGCATTAGATCCTTCTGGAAAAGAAATGCCATTGGATTTATTTTTAAAATGTGTTGAGTTAAATAGAGTAGATTCAAATCAAATAAAAGAATTATCAGATAGTCTTATTCAAAAAGCATTAACCGGAGGAGCAGAAGAATTTAAAGATGGTCCGCCTTGTTTAGAAATATTATCAAAAAATAAAATGAAAGATGGTCGTGATAGATTTTTATATAACTACATGGTGTTTGCTAAGAAAAAATATTCAGATGATTGGAAAAATAAAGTTCTAGAAGCAGGTAGAAATTATTTTGAGTTTAATCAAACTTGGACTGATGATCATATTAAAATGAAAATAAAAAATTGGGAAAAGCAAGAGAAAGGTCATACTTGTAGTGATGAATTACTAGCACCAGTATGTGTTAAATCAGAATGTGTGAAAAGAAAATTTGGTATTATATCTGATAAAAAAATAGATTGGCCATTGATGACTAATTTAATCAAAGTAGATTTTAAACCAGACCCTGAATATTATCTTACTGTAGAAAATAAAAAAGGTGATTCAGTTTCAGTGCATGCGAAAGATGTAAATAAACTAAAAGATCAAAAAGAATTAAGAGGTTTAATTATGGCTCAGGCTGATATATTTCCTCCACCTATTAAAGCAATGGACTTTCATGCAATGATAAATGCTTTATTAGATACACAAGATACAGTGCAACCGGCTCCAGGGACCAGACCGATAGAGATATTAAAGAAATTATTAAAGGAACATATCAACGGGCCTCAGGCTACAACACATAATTCTTTTTTAAGTGGTAACGTATTGAAAGATGAGACTTACGCATATTTTGTTTATGATGACTTCTTTAATTTTTTAAAAGAAAATGAATGGAAAAAAGATTCATCTAGAACTTCTTATATGATAGAACAAATGTTTGAAAATGAAAAAGATCATTTACCTAAACCAGAATTTGGTAAAAAGAAAAGATTTCCTGGCATTAATAAAAAAACAAATAAACCATATCCAGGTGTAAATCATTGTGCAAAAATTCCATTGTATTTATTTAAAGAAGAGGAAGAAGTAGAAGTAGAAGAGATAATAGAACAAGAGAATGAAGAGGATATTGTATAATGATATATAAATACTTTGGTCCTCCAGGTACAGGTAAAACATATAAATTAATTAGTAGAGCTAAAGCTTATGTGAGAATGGGTGTGCCATTAGATAAGATTGCATATTTTGCTTTTACAAAAAAAGCCGCAGAAGAAGCTAGAAAAAGAATGCCTGTACCAGATAAAGATTTATATTACTTTAGAACTATTCATTCATTTGCTTTCGACCAATTAGATTTAAATACAAAAAAAGTAATGCAACCAAGTGATTATGAAAAGATTGGTAAAGATTTAAATTTAAGAGTTAAGTATTATGACAAATATAATAAAGAAGAAATATTTTACTTAAATAGTGATAGTCCATATTTTCAAATGATAGGGAAAGCAATTAATAGAGATGTCACTCCTAGACAAGAGTATGATAGAAATGAACATAACTCTAAAGAAATAAAATGGCATATTTTAAAAAATATTAGTGACAATTTAGAAGAATATAAAAGAGTAAAAAAGAAATTAGATTTTAATGACATGATTAATCAATTATTATTAAAAGATAATTTGCCAAAATTTAAAGTTATATTTATTGATGAAGCACAAGATTTATCTCCATTACAATGGAAACTATTTGATAAATTAAAAAAATATGCCGATGATATTTATTTAGCAGGAGATGATGATCAAGCAATTTTTGCTTGGGCAGGAGCTGACGTTGATAGATTTATAAATGAACCAGCTAAAGAAAAAGTATTAAAGTATTCCAAAAGAATATCTAAAGCAGTTCAGGAATCATCTGTAGTGCCATTAACTAATATAATTGGATTAAGAAAACTAAAACAATATTATCCGAGAGACTATGAAGGCATAAGTGAAAAAATAAATAATTTAGATCAGATAGATTTAACTCAAGGTAAATGGTTAATATTAACTAGAACAATTTCTAGATTAGTAAGAATGACAAAAGAATTAAAGAAAAGAAATTTATATTATTATACTAATAAAGGTAAGAGCTTTATTGTTAGATTGTATAATGCATCGGTTAATTATAATTCATGGTGTAGAGGAATTGAATTAGATGAAAAAGAAGTAAAAGATATAGAAGAATATACTGGCCTTAAACAAAAAAATTGGGACAATACAATAGATTGGTTTGATGCATTTAAAGACGCAAATTTAGATGAAAAAGAATACATTAAATCTATGTTAGATAATGGAGAAGATTTAGATAAAGAAGCACGTATAAAAGTATCTACTATTCATGCAGCTAAAGGTGGAGAAGAAGATAGTGTAATTCTTTGTTTAGACATTGGAGATAAAATTAAAAAGGCAATTAAAAGAAGTCAGGCAAAACATGATGAAGAACATCGGGTTTGGTATGTGGGGGGAACACGTGCAAGAAATAATTTATACAAATTAAAAGCAAGGATAAAAAGAAATGAATATAAACATATTTAAGAATTTACATACTAATGTATGTAAACCGATCGGGAGCGAGATAACCCTGATCGCTGAAGTGGTAGCAGCGTGCTCTAACGAGCGAAGTTGGTTCGATTTCTCGAACTCCCTTCTTTGGATATTACATATCGTTAAACCAACAACTACCACACTTAACTTAACTTAAATGGAGAAAAATATGACTAATAAAAATATGTTTGATGATGCATTTCCACAAGACAAGCAGATAGGCGGGAATCACTACAAAAACTTTCACATTCAACCTTATGAATTTATTTCTAAAAACGATCTTTCTTTTTTTCAAGGAAACGTTATAAAGTATGTGTGTCGTTATATGAATAAAAACGGCATACAAGATTTAGAGAAAATAATTCATTATTGTGAATTAGAAATTAAAAAGATGAAAGATATAAAAGGTAAAAAATAATGTTAATGCCAACTACAGAATGGGTAGCACCTTTAGAATTTCCTGATTTAAGGAAAGCAGACGAAATAGCAATTGACTTAGAAACTAGAGATCCAGACTTAAAGAAACTGGGCTCAGGAGCTATAAGTAATAATGGTGAAGTTGTAGGTATAGCTGTCGCTGTAAATGGTTATAAAAATTATTTTCCAATAGCTCATGGTACAGGTCCAAACATGGATAGAGATAAAGTTCTTAAATGGTTTAAAGATGTTTGTGAATCACCTGCTACAAAAATTTTTCATAATGCTATGTATGACGTATCTTGGATACGTAGTTTAGGTATAAAAATCAATGGTTTAATTATAGATACTATGATTGCAGCGTCATTAATTGACGAAAATAGATTCTCGTATACGTTGAATTCATTATCATGGATATATTTAAACAAAGGTAAGAATGAATCTTTACTTACAAAAGCAGCTAAAGAAAGAGGATTAGATCCTAAAGCAGATATGTGGAAGATGCCTGCAAGCGAAGTAGGTGCATATGCAGAAGAAGATGCTGCATTAACTTTAGAACTTTGGAATTATTTTAAAAGAATAATTATTGAAGATGAATTACAAGATGTATTTAATCTAGAAACTGATTTGTTTCCTTGTTTAGTCGATATGCGCTTCCTAGGCGTCCGGGTAGACGTGTCCAAAGCCAATCAATTAAAAACAGCACTGGCAGTAAAAGAAGAAAACCTATTGCAACAAATAAAAATAGAAACAGGAGTAGATACTCAGATATGGGCAGCCAGATCGATCGAAAAAGTTTTTCAAAAATTAAATTTACCTTATGATGTAACTGAGAAAACTGGTTCACCATCATTTACTAAAAATTTTATTTCTAAACATAATCATCCTGTAGTTCGTATGATAGCAGAAGCTAGAAAAATAAACAAGGTAAGTACAACATTTATTGATACAATATTAAAGCATGAACATAATGGTAGAATTCATGCAGATATAAATCAAATACGATCTGACGATGGTGGTACAGTTACAGGCAGATTTAGTTATTCAAATCCAAACCTACAGCAAATACCTGCAAGAGATCCGGACACTGGACCATTAATAAGAAGTTTATTTATACCTGAAGAAGGTATGAAGTGGGGTACATTTGACTACTCGCAACAGGAACCAAGATTAGTTGCACATTACGCATTAAGATTTGGTTATGATACAGCTCAAGTTATTGCAGACTCATATGAAAATGATCCATCAACAGACTTTCATCAAATTGTTGCTGATATGGCAAACATTGAAAGAAAAGAAGCTAAAACAATTAACTTAGGTTTATTTTATGGAATGGGTAAAGCTAAACTACAAAATGAATTAGGTGTATCAAAAGAAAAAGCGGATGAATTATTTAATCAATATCATAGTCAAGTACCTTTTGTTAAAGAATTAATGACTGGAGTTATGGAAGCTGCACAGAATAAAGGTAGAATAAAAACATTATTAGGTAGACGTTGCAGATTTCCAAAGTATGAACCAATACTTAGAGGAACTGATTGGGGTACATTTGTACCGGCACAAGATCATGATACAATATTAGAATTACAAAAAATGGGACCATATGAATTGGATGATGAGGGTAAAGTTTTATTAGATTCTGATTTAAAACCAAAGAAAAATTATTGGCATAATAATCCAATACGTAGAGCATTTACGTACAAAGCATTAAATAAATTAATTCAAGGTAGTGCTGCAGATATGACTAAAAAAGCAATGGTAGACCTATATAAAGAAGGTTTATTGGCACATATACAAATACATGATGAATTAGATTTTTCAATTGAATCTGATGCTCAAGCTGATAAAATAAAACAAATTATGGAACAAGCAGTGGATCTAAAAGTTCCTAATAAAGTTGATTATGAATCAGGTCCTAATTGGGGGGAGATAAAATAATGAAAAATATAATGTTATATTATAGAACGTTTATGAATTTTTTTGATTGTTTATCAAAAAGATTTTCAAAGAATGTTTTTTTAGAGCCAAAATGTCATATATGTCAAAGTACTAAATATAATTGTGGAATTGTTTCCATTATTATTTTAATATTAGCATCTTTAATTATTACAATAATATAAATATGGTTAAAAAATATTGTAATGTTTGCGAACATGAGTGCCACTGTGTAGGCAAAGGATACTTTATTCAAAGTAATCAATGTGGTACATGTATCTGTGATAAATGTGAATGTGGACCTCTAATACTAGGTGCGCCTGCTAAAAAATCTTGGTGGGAAAAAATTAAAGGTTGGTTATTTTAATGGAGATTGCCAATATGGATTATAGATTTACAGCAATATTAATTATTTTATTATGCCTTATGGCATTTTTTGGAGGGCCTGTAAGATGAGAAAACAATGTAAACAATGTAAAGAAG
>Ga0208767_1002609_pt1 | contig 13481 bp, 9 predicted proteins | sample VirMetDEL_Mar_21_FD_184514 | JGI IMG/M metagenome (GOLD analysis project Ga0208767, IMG submission 184514) | Aqueous microbial communities from the Delaware River and Bay under freshwater to marine salinity gradient to study organic matter... | ecosystem: Environmental > Aquatic > Marine >... | reverse complement strand
GGTCAAACACGATAACTTTAGATGCTGAAGGTGACATCAATCTGGACTCAAACTCTGGAGTCCTGACTTTCAAGGATAATGGAACTGCAATCGGAAAAATCAGCAACTCCTCTTCTGATCTAGTCATCGAGAATGAAGTAGACGCTAAGGACATCATATTTAAGCAATATGACGGCAACGAGGTTGTCAGGATGGCAGATGACCGTAGACTCTACTTTTTTGACAAAGGAGGTGAATACATTGTCGGAGATGGAACTGATCTGACGGTTGCATCTGGTGGAGCAATCAACCTGACCGCAACCACGGACGTTGTTGTTCCTGCTAATGTAGGAATTACATTTGGCACTGGTGAGAAGATAGAAGGAGATAACACTGACCTGACACTGACATCTGGTGCAGACATTAATCTGACTGCAACCTCTGATATTAATGTTCCGTCTGGCGTTGGTCTGACTTTTGGAAATGATGGTGAAAAAATTGAGGGGGATGGAACGGATCTGACAATAGCCTCAAGTGCAACCCTGAACGTCAACACTGGATCTGCATCTGGTAATGATCTCAAGGTCAATTCCACGCATTTTGTAGTTGAAGGGGATTCTGGACGGGTAGGAATTGGCACTGCGAGTCCTGAAGCCAACAGCTCACTTCATATTGATTCTACTGGCTACTATCCAATACTTGTAAACACAACTGCTGTTGGTGGTGGAGGACTAACTGTAAGACATAGTGGTAATCAAAAAGCATACTATGGCTCAGGAGGTTCTACACATTTAACAGGATCAAGCACTGACGATGCTCTGATTAGGGCAACTAATAATTTTCAAATAGCAACTGGTGGAAATAATCTAAGATTTACAATTAACTCCTCTGGAAATGTTGGAATTGGAGTCACACCTGAAGCAGTTGATACTAATTACAGAGCATTGCAAATAGCTGGAACTGTCGGATTACAAGGAACGGCATCACAAGCTGCTGGTTCTATTTTAGCACTTACAAATAACGTATATCGAGCGACTGATGCGACCTGGAAATACATAGTCGCTGATGAAGCATCAAGATATGACCAATTTGATGGAACACACGTTTTTAGAGTAGCTGGGTCAGGTTCTGCTGATGCAACAATAAGTTTCACTGATGCGTTGACGATTGCTAATGATGGAAATGTTGGGATTGGCACTGGTACCCCTGGAAATAGAAGACTAAGGATAATTGGCCCATCGTTTGACCCTAATGTTGGTACAGGCACATCAAGTACAAATGTCGCAACAGTACAAGTGACATCTACAGAAACCACTGGTATGGGGGCAATTGCTATTGGTGGTAATGATAATTGTGGAATTTTTAATTCGTCTGGGATTCAATTAGGTTTGCAGTCCAGAGGTGATATGAACTTTTACGTTCAAGACGTAAACACTGACAAATTTGGTGATAAAGCCAGAAGAATGACTATTGCCAACAATGGCAACATTGGTGTTCCTGGTAACGGTACTGCAATTTACAATGCTTCTGATCAAAGACTTAAAGAAAATATTGTAAACCTAACTAATTCACTTAATAAAATTAATCAGATGCAAGGAGTTCAATTTAATTGGATACCAGGCTTTTGCGATGAAAATGATGGTAGAATTTCTTATGGTCTGATTGCTCAAGATGTTCAATCAATTGACGCAAATCTTGTGAATTCTTTTACAACTGATTCGGTTATAGTTGGTGATTTAACTATAGAAAATCCTCTTACTGTAAATGAAAAATATATTATCCCAATGTTAGTTGAAGCAGTTAAAGAACTTTCAGCAAAAGTAACCGCTTTAGAAGGAGCATAAATGACATTAGAAGAGATCCAAAAAGAAATAAATCAAACAAAGAATGAACTGGCAAAAGTTCCACAAATAGAAGCACGATTGCACCGTTTACTCGGCATGGAAGAGATTTTATTAATGCAAGAAGAGGAAAGCAATAAACCTGATCTCAAGGTTGCTACCTCTGATGCCACTGGATAAAGCACTCATCCCTGTAGATCTGTCTGGTTCTCTTGACACCAAGACAGATCAGAAGATGGTTCTGCCAACAAAACTGACAGAACTGGAAAACGGAGTTTTCACCAAAGGGTCCACCATTACCAAGAGGAATGGGTACTCTAAACTCAGTCGTTCTATCTCTGGGTCTACCTCCTCAATCAGTTCTGGAGATGCACTCTCCACATTCCAGGATGAGTTGCTGCTTTTCTCTAACTCAGAACTGTATTCCTATGTTGATGGAAGAGATGAGTGGGTAGATAAGGGTGGATCTCTCAGTGTCAATGTGTCCTCTGAGGACATCATACGAAATGATTTTGAGCAATCCTCTCCAGACATTGCTTATGGCAATGGTCTGTACTGCATAGCATGGGAGGATACTCAAGGAGGAGTCAGAGCATCAGTCATTGATGCTACCAGTGGTGCATTCCTGCAGAACAATACTTCGATCTCCACCACGGCAAAACTACCCCGTGTAGTAGAATTAGATGGCAGACTTGGGGTGGTTTATGTTGAGGACTCTGATGATGATATAGACATCAGACTGATTGACAATGAGAACCCAACTATTTTTGAGTCTGCAACGCAATTAGCATCCAATGCAGCAACCAGTGGGCAACAACTGGACGTTACAAAATACAATGCCAAGGATGCAGTCTTTGCTTACAGAAATGCTTCTAGTCAAGTACAGGTTGCCTATATCTCTTTAGAAGGGACTGTTGGTGGTCCTGCAAACGGTTACAGTTCTCCTGCCACAATAGCATCAGATCCCAAAGACTCTCTGGCAGTCTTCAAAGACCCTAATAATGACAATGACATCTATGTGGCATATAGCACAGATGCCGGGAGTGCAGGTCTTAAACTAACAAGGTTGATTTTTGATCTCACTGCAGTGGACACAGAGACAGTGGAGGGTACCAGTACCGTGATCCCCCGTGTGTCTTTGACCACAGATGGGACTGATATTGTCGTTCTTTATGAGCATGATGCCACGAATGATTATGACCACTTGGTAAAGAAGGCAACCTATGATGTCAGTGCATCTTCAATAGGGTCTGCTTCAGTCATTAAGAGAAGTGTGGGACTAGCATCCAAGGGGTTCTATTACAACTCCAAGACTTACATGGTGGTAGTCCACGCATCAGATTTGCAGAGTACCTATTTCCTGATGGATACCACAGGTCTGGTGGTAGCAAAGATGCAGACCAGTGTAGCAGGAGGACTTCCAGGAGACTCTACATTGTGCTTCGTAACAGATGATGCGAGCACTGGAATCTTTAAGTTTCCATCTCAGGTCAAAACCCGTTTAGTAAGCAGGGATGATGATGTTTATAGTCTGAAAGGAATCAGTCTTTCTACAGTGGACTTCACCCAATCTGCATCTTTTCAGGGTCTGGAGTTGGGTGAGAATCTTCACATTGCAGGGGGGTTTGTCAGTGCTTATGACTCACAGAACATTGAGGAGCATGGGTTTCACCTGTTTCCTGAGAATGTCACTGCAGCCTTGGCAAGTGGTGGTTCCCTCACATCTGGGGGGTCTTACCAGTTCAGAGTGATCTATGTCCACACAGACTCACGGGGTCAGATCCACAGGTCTGCACCCTCTGTGGCAGTCACAGGATCTCCTTCAGGGGGAAACCTCAAAGTCACACTGACCATACCCACTCTGAGGATTACAGAACACACCTCTGTCAATTGTGAGGTTTACAGAACTCAGAACAATGGGACTTTGTTCTACAAGGTGGGTAGTGTTGCAAATGACACCTCTGTGGATTCTGTAACCTTTACAGATGAAGGATCTATCTCAGACACACAGTTATTAGCCAAGGAGTTACTCTACACCAACGGAGGAATTGTGGAGAACATCAGTCCTCCTGCAACCTCAGTTCTTGGCACCTTCAATAACCGTCTGTTTGCAGTCTCTTCAGAGAATCCCAAACTGCTCTATTACTCCAAGAAGAGGGAAGCCAAGTCTCCAGTGGAGTTCTCAGATGTTTTCACCATCGTCATGAACAAAGCAGAGAAGGTCACTGCTTTGATCGAGATGGATGAGAAACTAATCATCTTTGAACCACAGAGGATCTTCTACATCACAGGTGATGGACCCACCCCTGCAGGACTGCAGAACAACTTCTCAGAACCTCAGTTGGTCACATCAGATGTGGGGTGCATCACACTGGACAGTGTAGTGCTCACACCTTTGGGGATCATGTTCATGTCTCAGAAGGGGATCTATCTCTTGGACCGCAAACTGGAGACTGCTTATGTGGGAGCAGCAGTTGAGACCTACAACTCTGAGACCATCACCAGTGCAGTCATGGTGGCAGACAGTTCTCAAGTCAGGTTCACCACTCAGAGTGGTCCCTGTCTGGTCTATGACTTCTATTATGGAAAGTGGAGTACCTTCACCAATCACTCAGGGACAGGTGCAGTCATTTGGAGGGCAACGGATAATTACACCTACCTCAGAACTTCTGGGGGTCTGGTCTACCAGGAAGACTCCACCAAATACACAGATGTGGATGCACAGGTAGCCCTCAAACTCACAACGGCATGGATCAAACCCTCCAGTGTTCAGGGTCTGCAGAGGGTGAGGAGAGCACTGGTTCTAGGAGATTATAAGTCAAACCACATCCTTCAGGCACGGGTTGCCTACGATTTCGAGCAGTTTTACAACGAAAAACACACCTTTGATTTCAGGACTGCCACAGGACAAAACGAGTATGGAGATGAGAGTCCTTATGGTTCTGAATACTACGGATCTGGGACCAACCGTATTGCATCAGGGGTGTACCAGTTCTCCATGCACCTTGCTCGTCAGAAGGTGAATTCTGTCCGTTTTGAACTGTCAGATACGGTTTCCTCTAATCCTGGGGAAGCCTACTCAATTACAAATTTAATGCTAGAAGTGGGAATAAAGAATACTCCTGCATCATTGCCACAACAAAAACTGGTCTAAGCCATGATGAATACACAGATGAACCCCGGTGGGTTGACTGATGACGAACTCCTGAGACTTGCAAGACTTCTTCAACAAACCAGAGGAGAGGGTCTGGCATTTATCAATCAGGGGGAAGCACAGATGCTCCGTGAAGCAGGAGGGTCTGGACAACCGATTCCTGGAACTCAGGGTTTTGGTGTAGGTGGGGGGCCGATTCGGAGTTATCAGGAAGACGAAGCAGAAAAGTATTCAGGTGAGTTTACTGGAAGCAATGAACCTCCAGAAAAACCAGACCAAGGTGATTTTGAGACAAGACCTGAAGTAATTCAATCAAGACCTACACAAACAAGTGACAGTGATAGTGGACAACAACAACAATTCTTTACTCCTCCTCCCCCCAAGTTCAAAGATCAGTTTGGGAATGAGTATAACACCCAAGCAGAAGCAGATACTGCCAACCGCAACATCAACTTACAGAAAGATCAGTTTAAGCAATATGTTACCAACAACATTAAGTCTGACACTGATTACAAAACATTCCTGACTCAGATCAGTCAACAAGGCAGACTGACCCCTGAAGTCAGTTTTGAGGAATACAGTAAAAGACCTGGAGTTTCTCAAACATCAGACGGTGTATTTTTCTCACCAGAACAAGTTAAAGAAAAGTATTTTGCAGAGATCAGGAGTGGCAAAATTAAGATGGTTCCTGAGACTCAATCTCAGAGGAGTCAGTATGGGTTGTTGCCAGACGAGGAACTGGAGAAGATCTTTAATGAACAGAGGTTACTTACCCTAGAAAAATCAAGGGTTGAGGTACAACAATTCACAGATCAGATCACTCAGAAACTCCCGTCTATTACTCAACAAGATCTGCAAACCCTGACTTATGATGAGTTTAAGGGACAGATTGCAGACAACTACACAACCCTGAGTGATAACACTAAGAGGACCATCTTTCAGACGATGGTCAACAATGCTCTTAGAACTCAGAGGTTCACTCTCACTCCTGAAGAGGTGGCAGCATTTGCTAGAGATGCAATCCAAGTAGATGACTCTGGGGTGACAGATGCAACATCACCTATCATTGATACCGTAGATGATGCAGTAGCACCTAAAGTTGGTGATATTGATACTGTGACTGCACCCACAATTGATACTTTGGATGAAGCAGTAGCACCTACCATAACAACTCCTGACAAAGCAACTGCCCCCACCATCAGTGATTTTGATGAAGCACAAGATGTTGATGTAGATGCTTTGACTGCACCAGACAGGACTATCATTGAGGATGTAGGCAACATCAATCAGGAGTTTCTGAAACAGGTCCGTGACGGTGAGAATGAACTGGCAGAGATCCTGAAGAATCGGATCAGTGGTGAAGCACGGTCTCCTGCAGAGCAACAACTCAGACAGGCTACAGAGAATAACCTCAGAACCCTCCTATCCACTACTGCAGGAGTCATAGACCCTGCCAAGCTCAGACAGGTCAGAAACCTCTATTCTGAGACTGCTCAACAACTCTCAGGACAGGCAGCAGAACTTAGGTCCAGAGAGCAGATCGATGCAGAGAACCGTCTAGTTTCCCTCTACGAGCAACAAGGGACACGGGAACTGCAGATTGCCATGGCAGACCTGGAGAATGACAGACAGATTGCCATAGAGCAGGGCAGATTGGATCAGGCACGGAAACTCACCATCTTGGAAGCAGATCTCCAGAGAATCATTACCAAGGCAACTCTGAAGCAAGGGATTGAGATTGCAAATCTGAGGGAAAGAGCAGCCACTGCAAGAGCACAAGGAGAGATTGATCTTGCTACTGAGTTAGAGAACCAAGCAACTGCAAGGGCTATAGCTATAGCACAGGGACAGATTGATGCAGATACAGAGATTGCAAACCTCAGAGAGAGGGCAGCCAACGCAAGAGCACAGGGGCAGATTGATCTGGCAACTGCATTGGAGAACTCTGCAAACAGAAGAGCAGAGGTGATTGCACAACAAGAAGCAGACACTCAGGTTGAGATTGCCAACCTCAATGCTGCCAAAGACGTTGCCATTGCACAGGGCAGGATTGATGTAGCCATTGCAATCGCAAATTTGGAGAAAGATGTGACTTTGGCAACCACCAATGCAGACTTAGCACTCAGATCCAGAGCACTCGATGATGCTTTAGCCCTTGCCAATTTCGAGGGGGAAATGGCATTGGAGGGGATTGAGACCAAGGTGGAGCTTGCAGAACTAGAATTGGATGTGAAAGCAGAATTGGCAAAGTTGGGATATGAGACCCAGGAGAAGATTGCCAATCTAAATGCAGATACTCAGATCCTGATTGCTAATCTTAACAAACAGGCAGCACGGTATGCTCAAGACTCAGCAGAGAGAGCAGGAGTCATTGGTGCAATCGGGACTATCATCGCAGCAGCAGTAGCAGCATAAGGAAGAAAGATGGCAACATACACAGTCAAGAGTGGTGACACCTTTGGGGAGATAGCACAGAGGTATGGTCTGTCTGTGTCTCAATTAAAATCAATTAATCCCCAAAAAGAAGACATTAACCGAATAGAAATTGGTGAGAGAATCATTATACCAGGAGGAGCAGAGTCAACGGTTCAAGAGACTGTAGCCAGTGCAGAGACACCTATAGCAAACAAGCAGAAAGACTTTGCAATACTGAACCCTGAACTCAGTTATTTGTTCCGTAAAGACCCAGAGGTGGGTGTAGGAAGAACAGGAACGTATGTCAATGTTCCTATGGAGCAACAACCCATTGGTCCTGATACTGTTCCTGAAATGCCTGAAGGGTTTCAGATGCCGAAACAGGAATATTCTTATGGTCAATTAGCAAGTGACATTGGAGGAACACTTAAAGAGAAAGTTGGTGACCCGTTAATGCGTGGGGTGCAGTTTCTCAATCAGAATGTTCTGCAACGGGATTTGGGAGGTAATGAAAACCCAACTGCAGAAATTCCAATAGAGATCTTAAAAAAAGACCCTGTTCCAGAAGCAGCACAGATAATCAAAGACTCTGCAGAGTTTGTCAGACAAGAAACTCCAGTGGTGGTTGAGGAAACTCTGAAAAAAATACCTCTGACAGACAAAGAACTAAAAGAGAATTTGGTGGGTGTAGATGAGAATCTTAATTTGATGCCTGAAGATGTGGATCAAGATCCTACTCAGGGTGGTAGTGTCACTGAAGACAATAAGGCAGTAGCTTTAAAGATTGCATCAGATCTGTCCAGTGGGACAACCCCGGTTATTGAAAGCACTGAGACTACAATAGAAGAACCTCAAGGTGCAGATTTGGAGCAGGAACTTCCACAACAAATCTCCATCCAAGACATTAATAATTTAGAAAAGTCTAAGCAGATTACACCTAAAACCAAAGAAGCATTTGATAACTATCTGGAGGGTGGGTTTGAGTTTTTTGGTAACACTGGAGTCATTCAAAAGATAGACAGGGAGATAGAAGCAAATCGAGTTAGGTTGCAGGAGATCAGTAGAGGTCAGATCAAACCTTTCTTTGGCAAAGAAGACACCGGAAAGAAGATCATGGCAGCAATAGCTGCAGGTTTAGGTGCTTATGCTTCAGCAATTACAGGAGGTCCAAACAGTGCTCTCCAGATCATCAATGATGCCATTGACAGAGACCTTGCAGTGCAGAAAGAAAATCTGGAAAGACAGAGGATGGCAATCATTGATCAGAATGACTTTTTGCAACAACAAAAAGCAGATCTTCTGGCTTATGCAGAGTTGGAGTTAGATAGAATGTCCACCATTGCAGGGACAAAAAATGATGCTCTTAAAGATGAATTAGCATTACTGAAGACTAATCAAGAGCTTGTAATAAATACTAATAATATTGAGAAACAGGAAAGAGAAGAGAATGAATATAAGTTTCTCCGCACTGTGACTTTAGCAGATGGTGTAGAGGGCAAATTCAACAATTCTGTTTCACAAGAGGAAGCACCAAGGCTTAAACGTGACATAAAGCGTTTTGTGTCTGGCTACAATGTTCTTATAGGTGCTCCAAATCTTGCTGAATCGGTAGCAGATCAGATAACAGATGCACCTAGTTATAGTGAAACTTTTAAGTCTTTTGAGTTTATTGACAAAGATGGGATTAAAAGAAACACAGATAGAAAGAAAAAGTTTGCAGATAAGAAGTTGGAAGAAGAATCCAGAGCAAAAGTTATTGATGGAGTAGTGATTACTGATGACATGATTACCAGTGCAGATCCTGTGACTTTTACTAAAAAAGGCATTATCAATCAATTGAAAGACCTTGCTAAAGAAGAAAAAGTACAGATTGTTGCAGGAGGAAAATTGACTCCTGCAGGGGTGAGAATTGTCCAGTTAGACACATTCCTCAGAAACTACTATCAAAGGTATGTCATGCAGACAGGTGCAAACTTGACAGGAGTTGAGGTGACTCAGGTTAGTGACATTCTCCCAAGACCTTCTAAGTATGCAATAGCATCAGGAAATTACCTTGAGGGTCTGCAGGATACAGAAAACTTATTGAGGTCAATGTATGTCAATGAGGTTCTTGCTTACACAGAATTACCTGCACAACGTAGAGTGCAGAAAAAACCAAAGTCTAAGTTAAACAGAGGTGATCTTAAATTCGCAGGTGATGCAAGCTAATGGCTAGACTTTACAGTTTTGTTAATGAGGAGATCAGGACTGTCCCTGATGAAGAGGTCACTCAGTTAGTCTTAGACGGGTCTCACTCCTTTCTCAAGGGGGATAAAGTCCATGTCAAGGACCGTACAGGTAAAGTCTTTGAGATCCCAACAGAGAAAGCACACTTTGCTCTACAGGAGGGTCTGAGTTACGCAGGAGCAAAGGACTTAGAGAGAATCAGACTCAAGAATTTTGTAAAAGACCGTCCTGGAACTGCTGCGACACTAGGACTTCTGAGGTCTTTGTCATTTGGTTACTCAGACCAGTATCTCCAAGACATAGGGGTATCCAAAGAAGCAATCAAAGCATACAGAGATTCCAGTAGTGGGGTTCCCAATATTATTGGTGAGGTTGCAGGGATTGTCCCGAAACTCAGTCCTGTGGGGGGTGCAGGGATCATTGGCAAGGCAATGGTCAAGAAAGCACTTAAAGGTCCGAAACTGGACAAGATTGGTCTACCCACCCTTGCAGGTGGAGCAACGGAAGGTGCAATTGTCACCACTCCTCTTGCAGTCTCAGAGAACATCTTAGAGGACAAACCCAATCTTTCTTCTGAGCAGATCATGGCAGGAGCAGGGTTTGGTGCAACTGCAGATGGAATCATTGGTTTACTGCAGAAAGGTGGAGGTTTTCTTGGAAAGAAAGGCAAGACTCTAGCAGATTATCTATATTTCAGATCTACCGGGGCAAGGACTCCAGAGTACAAAAAACTGACTCGATTTGGTGGTAACAAAGACCGTGTGTACGAGATAGGCAGACGATTAAGAGATCTGCAGAAAGAGGGCAAGATTAAGTCTTTGGGAGATCATGAGGAGATCTTAGAGACTTTGCAAAGCACACTGATTCCAGAGACAGGTGCAGGGTTAAACACCATCTTAAATGAGATTAAAAAGGTACAGGGGAAACAGTTTCTTGTAGATACCAAATCTCTTGCAGACAAGATGGAAGCACAGTTTCTCAGCAATTTTAAGGATGCTTCTGGAAACTTAATCCCTGTCAATCAATTACCCAAACCTGTCAGAGCACTTTACAACAAAGCAAAGGCAGAAATTGACGAGATCCGTAATCTGCCACCACAGGATTTCTTTGCTTTAGAAACTCAAAAACGTCTGTATTCCAAGCTCAAAAACTGGACTAAACCTCCACCTGGAACATCAGTTTCAGATGGTATGGACCGCATTTACGGTGGAATGGCAAAGGTTCTGAGAGAAGAATCTGAGAGTGTTTTAGAAAATCTGCAGGGAACAATAAGCCAGATCAAGGACAAGGGTCTTTTTGAGAAGTTTAAACAGTACAAGAAAGACTATGGTGACTTGGCAGACTTGGAGATGCTTATGTCTGCATCGGTTAGAAGAGATGCAGTCAACAATATGTTTGGACTCACCTCTATGAACTTAGGAGCAGGTCTGGGAGCAGGAGGGATTGCTGCAGGTGACACTCTGCTTCAGAGTCTTGGAGGAGGTGCTACAGGTCTGCTTGCAGGTACAGTTCTTAGGAAACTGGCACGGGACAAAGGAGAGTTGATCTTAGCAAGGGGTCTTGATTCTCTTATGGATATGTCAGGTGCATTGGGAAACCTGTCCAGAACACAGAACATTATCGGAAAGTCTGTCAGGGGTTTAGTTAAGGGAACTGTGAAGGGTGTCCCTGTCATTGCTGCTAGGACTTACCCTGACCGTTTTAGTGTAGAAAAACAGACTGAACGGTTTGACAAGATGAGGGACGGTCTGGAACAGATCATGGCAAACCCTGGATCTTTGTACGCTACTGTTGAGAAATCATTTCCTAGTTTTGAGGGTAATGAAAAGATTCAGGGAGCACTGATCCAAGGGGTCTCCAGAGCATTGCAGTTCATGTATGAAAAACTCCCTAAGAACCCCCTTGCAGGTATGGATCTCACATTACCAGAGACTCCCTACACCCCAAATCCTGCAGAGATTGCAAAGTTTATGAGGTATGAGGAGATCGTCAATGAACCCCTCAAGACCTTTGGACACTTAATCAACGGCACGTTTACCCCAGAACACCGGGAAGCACTGGTCTCTGTGTACCCTGAACTCTACAAGGAGATGCAGGAGGAGATCCTCAAAGGTCTGGCAGAGGGCAAACCCAACATGAGTCTGCCCCAGAAGATTCAACTCAGTATCTTCATGGGCAAGCCTGTGGACCCCACCATGACCTATCTCAAAGACTTTCAGATGAGTTACATGGATCAGGAAGGAGGTGAGTTTAGACCCAAGGACCGCAAGATCAAAGGTCTGAAAGAACAGGCACAGACAGATATAGAGAGAGTGGTATGAGTGATCATCACCCTAATATGAATTCGGAGAGTATTATGGAAGTGGAAACCTACATAGGTCTTATAGAGAGGATTGGTCTTCCTGCAGTGATCATCGCAGCCTGTATGTGGTACATCTGGAAAAGTCAGTTAGCACACAGGGAGGAAATAAAAGAGTGGAACCACAAAGATTCTAAGTCAGATGAACGTCTGATTGATCTCATCAAGGAGCAGAACTCTCAGTCTGAGATGGTTGCATCTGCTCTCAATAACCTCACCGTTGCCTATAAGGACATTGCCAAGACCAACGAAAGATTGGCTATGGAGATTAAGGGAATGGCAGAAGCAATCATAAGGAGCAGATAGTGGCAGAAACTATAGAGAAAATCACCAGAACTGATCCTGGTAATGGGAAGAAAGAACTGAACGTCACAGAAAAGATTGTTCTGAGAAGAGCATCCTTTAGGTTCCTCTTAGCAATCCTAATTCTGGCAATCTATGCGTTCACCATTTATTCCCTGATGTATCAACCCATATCAATGGATGATAAGACCTCCACGTTGTTGGTCTCAGTGATCGGAGCACTCACGGTTCTGATAAGCCAAATCGGGTCTTTCATGTACGGAGATCCCAAATCAGACACCTCTGAAAATGCAGACAAGAAGGAGGAGAAGAGTAATGAACCTGTTAAAAATAATTGAGACTTTTTATGACTTCATTAACCCCAAACAAAGAAAGGATGAAGCTATGCTTAACCTCGTACTGCCCTTTATTGGCAACATGATCCGGGACATGGTAGTGGACAAGGCAAGTACCTTGGCTGCCCACCATGTAGAGGAACACTTAGACAAGTTACCGCAGGATGTCAAAGATGCACTGGATGCAGCTATTGATGGTGACAATAGTCATGTTCACAAGTCCCTCAAAGATCTTATCAAGGGATAGCAATATGAACCTGTCCAAGAACTTTTCATTGAAAGAATTGGTTGCTTCAACCATTGCAGTCAGGCACGGGATTGAGGAACAGTTTAGTCCACCTCCACAAGCTATGGTGAACATTACTGCTCTGACACAAAACATCCTGCAACCTGTCAGGGATCAGTTTGGACGGGTTCGTATTTCGAGTTGTTTCAGGCACCCCCATGTGAATGAGATTGCAGGGGGGTCCAGTACCTCAGATCATTGTTGCAGTTCCACTAAGGCTGCAGCAGATTTTGAGGTGATCTCTGAAGAGGTGAGCAACCTAGAGTTGGCTCAGTGGATCAGAGACAATCTGAAATTTTCACAACTTATCTTGGAGTTCTATAACCCAGAGGAGGGGCCGAATAGTGGTTGGGTCCATGCCAGTTATGACTCTGTGGACCAGGATAACAAGATGGAAGTTTTGACTGCTACCAGAGTAAACGGTAAGGTGAAGTACACACCGGGGTTGCCAGAGTAAATCTGGGACTGAATTTGGGACTGAGATAGTCCCAAAACTGGTCCATTTGACTTTGGGACCAGTATGGGACCAGTTACGTTTCACACCCTCTGATCAGGGTATCTGACTGAAATCCCACGGTATTTC
>Ga0208767_1002605_pt1 | contig 13499 bp, 9 predicted proteins | sample VirMetDEL_Mar_21_FD_184514 | JGI IMG/M metagenome (GOLD analysis project Ga0208767, IMG submission 184514) | Aqueous microbial communities from the Delaware River and Bay under freshwater to marine salinity gradient to study organic matter... | ecosystem: Environmental > Aquatic > Marine >... | reverse complement strand
GGTGGGCGATCTGATCTATTGTGTGACCTCGACCGGGGGCACTCGGGTCAGCACGCTTACTCAGGTTCTGTCGAACTCGGGTGGCGTTGTTGACGTTGCTGACGGCACGACGCTTGCCGCCACCGACGGCGACTAATAGGATCGGGGCGGGCTTCGGTCCGCCCCTTTTCTAGCGAGGTAGGCTATGGCTTCTGGTGACACTAAACTTACGATTTGTTCCGATGCCATGCTTATGCTTGGCGCTGCTGCCATCTCCTCCTTCTCTGAAGGCACGGATGAGGCGCAGATCGCGGATCGCCTGTATAACGACATCCGCGACACACTGCTTATGCAGTACCCCTATTCATGGTCGATCAAGAAGGTCAAGCTGGCGCAGCTTGTCGATAATCCCATTAACGAATGGAAGTATCGCTACGCGCTGCCGGGCGACATTCTTGGCAATCCAAAGGCGGTGTTCATCACCAGCGCGGTAGGCGGCACGCCTGCGCGCGACTTTGAGATTTACGGCACGGCGCTCTACGCTGATTACGAGGAAGTCTGGATCGACTACCAGTATCGCCCTGAGCCTGCCTTCTTCCCGCCATACTTTGTGAACCTGCTCAAGCACGCGCTTGCGGCTGCGTTCGCTGAACCGATTACGGACCAGATCACGAAGGGCGATTACTACCATCGCCTTGCGTTTGGTTCGCCCGGCGAAAACATGCGCGGTGGTCTGTCGCGCGTGGCGATGAACATTGATGGCGTGGACCGTCCGCCGCAGAACATCATGGACTTCCCGCTGACTGAGGTTCGTGGATGAGCCGTGTCATTCGCATCCAGAATGATTTTACTTCCGGCGAACTCGACCCCCGTCTTCGCGCACGCACAGACCTTGCTCAATACCAAGCCGGTCTGACGACCGCGCGCAACGTGTCTATTCAGCCGCAGGGTGGCGCTATACGCCGTCCCGGCACGAAATATATTGCAACATTGGACTCTGGCGCTGCTGACGCAGTTCGCATGGTGTCGTTTGAGTTTAGTGTGTCTGACAGCTACATGCTCGTGTTTACGCCGGGCAAGATGTATGTCTTCAAAGACGGCGTGCAGATCACGAACATTAACGGCAGTGGCAATCCTTATGCCACAGTGGCGTCGCTAACATCTGCAATCCTGCCGGAAATGAACTGGGTGCAGTCGGCAGACACGCTGATTATCGTTCACGAAGACCTTGAGCCATTGCGCCTTGTGCGCGGTGCAACGGACGCAACGTGGACCGTGGACACGGTGCCCTTCTCAAATGTTCCGCTGTACGCATTTGACTTGGACACGCACAATCCGACCTATACGATCACACCGTCGGCGGCCAGCGGCAACATCACAATCACGGCATCGTCCGTGACGACCGACAATGGAACAGCGCAGGCGGGTTCTGCTAATACGATTACACTAAAGTCGGCGTCCAGCTTTACGTCTGACGATCAGCCCAACGGCATGTTTATTGAGATCACAGCCGGGACAGGATCGGGGCAAACACGCCACGTTGAAGATTATGTGGCGGCAACAAAAGTCGCGACGGTGTACCCGGCATGGGATACCGCGCCTGACGCCACCTCCAACTACGACATCAAGGCGTTCAAAGAAGCCTCTGTCGGGGAATACATTAACTCGCTTGATGGCTTCGGGCGTGCCCGAATTACAGACTTTCTCACCAACACAAGCGTTAAGGCTTACGTTGAGATTCCGTTCTTCGACACCAGCGCGATCACCAGCGGTAACTGGGAAAGCGAGCATGGTCACGAAGAAGCGTGGTCCACGACACGCGGCTATCCGCGTAGCGTGGTGTTTCACGAGGGCCGGTTGTTCTTTGGTGGTAGCAAGTCCTTGCCGTCAACGCTGTGGGGATCGCGCGTTAGCGATTTCTTCAACTTTGATCCGGGCGAGCAGCTAGACGATAGTTCCGTTGAGGCTACGTTGGACACAGGTACGTTCAACGCTATCGTTGACATCTACTCTGGGCGTCACCTGCAAATCTTCACGACTGGCGGTGAGTTCTATGTGCCGCAGTCACTTGATGATCCGATCACGCCCGCCAACCTGATCGTCAAGCAGCAGTCTGCTTACGGCATGAGGCCGGGCATCCGCCTGCAAAACATTGACGGTGCGACGCTGTTCATTCAGCGACAGGGCAAGGCGTTACAAGATTTTGTCTTTGCAGACGTGCAGAGCGCATACACATCTGCCAAAGTTTCGCTGCTTTCTTCGCATCTACTGAAATCGCCAAGCGAAATGGCAACGCGCGTATCAACCAGCACAGACGAGGGCGACCGACTTCTGATCGTGAACGACGATGATGGCTCTATCGTTTGTTACACATTGTTACGATCACAGAACGTCATTGCGCCGTCTGAGTGGACCACAGACGGGGAGTTCCTGAATGTCGGTGTGGACGTTGATTCTATATATACTGTGGTCAAGCGTACTGTTAATGGCGCTGACGTTTATCTTGTGGAGTTGTTTGATGATGCGATCTATCTGGACTCTGCCAAGTCTGGCGGTGCAGCGTCTTCGGTCACTATGGACCATCTTGAAGGCGAAACTGTGCAAGTCATTCGAGATGGTGTGGTTGAGGCTGAACAAACTGTACCAGCAACTCCTTTCACCATTACGTTCGCTGAAGCAGCGACTGCAAGCTATCAAGTCGGACTGAACTACGGCATTGAGATCAAGACGCTTCCGGTTGAGCCACGGTTGCAGAGCGGCTCATTGCGTGGGTTTAAGAAGCGCATCTTTGAGGTGAACGCAGAAATCTTTGAAACGCAATCCATGACGATTGGCGGCAAAGAGATTGCGTTCCGTCAGTTTGATACAAACATGCTTGATGCAGCGGTTCCTGAGTTTACAGGAATTAAAACGTTGCACGGTATTTTGGGTTATACTTACGAAGGGCAGATCACGATTGGGCAGTCTGTGCCGCTCAAGATGACTGTGCTTGGTATCGACTACAAGATTAGCGCGGGGCAATAAGATGGCGGCAGCACTTCCATATATAGCGGTGGCGGGAGCGGCTGTTTCTGCGTTTGGGCAGATGCAGGCGGGTAAGGCGCAGGCGCGCGGGTTGGCACAACAGGCGGCTCTTGCTCAGGTTCAGGCCAGAGGCGAGGCGCTCAAGTACCGGCAGCAAGGCGTTGAGACCCTCAAGAACATTGTGCGAACAAACTCTACACTAAACGCTCGTGCCGCCGCTGGGGGGATTGATCCGTTCTCAGGTAGTGCGGCTGGGCTTGCACAGTTTACGCAGTCTGAGGGCGCAAAAGAGTTTTTCGTTACTGAAGACAATCAAATTATTGCGCGTGAAGGCGGGGCAATTCAGGCAAAACTTTACATGGATCAGGCCAAGCAGACGAAGCGTGGTGCTATGTTTGCCGCCGCCGGTACGCTTTTGAGCGCAGCGGGCTCGTTCTCTAAGATTGGCGGCCCGCCATCGCCATCACGGCCGGGCGCTAACGTTTCGTATGCGACATCCGGTCCCGGCGGCGCGGGTCTTTTGGTGTAGTCATGGCAGACCGTCTCCCCCGTTATCGCCCTCTGGGCGTAAGCCTCGCCTCTGCGCCACGCATTGATTACGCTGGTGCGGGCGCAGCGGAGGCGCGTGGTTATCAGCAGATGTCTCAGGCGCTTGATCGTATCAGCGCCTATGCGTTTGAGGAAGCGGGCAAGCGCGCGGCGCGTGAGGGTGAGGAATTTGGTTACAAACTGGGGGAAAACCCAGAACAGATCAAAGCCGCGCTTGAGGCCGGGACCAGCATTGACGACATTGTTGGCGACCCAGATACGGTGTTTGGGGCGGCCTCAAGGGCCGCTGTTGGGTTGCAATTAAAGGCTGAACTAGAAGGCGAAGTTCGCTCCAAGTTGGCGCAGCTTACTGCGGCGATAGAAGGTGGCGACATCCTTGACCCCGCAGATGTTGAGGTAGAAATTGACTCAATAACTGAAGGACATGCGTCCTTGCTGTCCCAGCTTGGCGGCAAATATGCGCGCGATTATCGCGCTACGGTTGGTGTAATCGCGGCTCCGGTTTACAAAGCTGCACTTGAGCAATCCTACAAACTTCGTAATGCGGCTATTTCTGCCCAATTCAGAGGTGGCCTAGAAAGCACCAAGCCAATCATATACGGCATCTACAATGATGACCAAGGCGCGACAATAACCATTGATGGCGAAACTGTTTTGTCGTCTGACGCAGCATTTGATGTGTTTAGCAAAAGCCTTATAGATCAAGCAATTAACACGAGAAATGCTGCGAACGTCACGGCGGCGCAAGAATTTCTCAAGGATATGCGCGAGAACGCCAAGGTTAATGCGTTGCGGAAATATGCGCGCGAGAATCCTGACAGCGTAAACGAGACGGCGGGGCTATTTGGCAACAAGACAGCCTTGTATGCGGGGCTTGATGAAGATGCCAAGGAGCGTGTTCGCGACGAAATCCGCGATGAGCGCTCGGCAATTTATCTAGATCGAGAGCACCGCGCGGGCGGTGCCAAGGAGTCAAACACGATCAGGGCGCTTGAGATTGCAGCCCGGATAGCCATATTGCGGCGAGCGGGTGATCCAAATAATGTAACACTTCTTGCCTTGCAAGAGGAGTACAAGGCTCTTTATCTATCAGGAAGGGCCAACATCTCTGAAAACGACTATGAAGCTGCGACCTCGCCCGTTTACCGGAAGCCTGTAAAATCAAACATGCTTGCGTTTGAGGAAGCAAAGGAGATGATTCAACGAGAGTCCTTGAGGGACATTGATTCTGTCGTGGCCTATATGGACGCAAACAACATTTATCAAAAAGAGAGAACAGAGCTAATAACTTTCTTTGAGCAACAACACAGAGCCGATCTTAATGCTGTTACTGAGCGGCTAAAACTTGCGCGCGGCGAGGTCGGCGTGCAGGACGCGACCACTGACACTGGCATTTATATACGCGAGGCCCTACCCAAAATTATTGAAATGAACGAAGCTGCAAACCTTGAGCGCGCAGAAAAAGGCGAGCGCCCAGAAACCCTCGTTGAGACGACCGAACGGTATATTAACGATAAAGTGGGCGACATAAAAATAGATAATATCAAAAGACGCCGTGAAGCAATTGAAAAAGAATTTGGAAAATATGTTGATTTTAATTTTGAAAACGCAACTGCTGGGGAACTTGAGATTTTGTTAAACAACAGTGACATCCTTAGCGGTCTTCCAAAACAAATGAGAGACCCATTTAAGCGCAAGATCAACGGACTGATTCAGGAGTTGCGTTAAATGTCTGACCTCTTTGCAGAAATGACTGAGGCCAAGGAGGCATCGACGTATGCGCCTGACATTTCTCCTGCGCGTCCGACGGAGGATGGGCAGCCGCAGAGTGAGCCATTGACTGAAGATCAACTCCTTCAGGACCAGAAGTTTATTAACAATTCTAAGGTTATGTATTCCCTTATGCAGGGAGAACCATTTACCGGCTCTGACAGGGAAGCTGGGCGCTATGGCATCAACCTTATTGCAGACTTCAATTATAACTTTGCCCAGCCCTTTGGCGGTGAGGTTGGGGGCGTAGAGGTCCGCCCCGGTGCTGTTTCGCAGGCGACGAGGCTGATCGCCAACGGCTCACGAGAAAACGCAATGCGCTGGGTCTATATGATGGATCAGTATCAGCGACTTCCCGATTGGACAGCTTCGGGATCATGGCGCATGGCGCGTGGTCTTATGATGGACCCTAGCACATGGGGTGCATTGTTTACTGGCGGCGCTGGGTTTGTTGCTCGCACTACCGGGCAGAAAGTTGTATCCGCCTCATTGCGCCAACTTGCTGAAGGTCTTGCCACCAAGAAAGCGTTGGCTGTTGGCGGTGGGGTGTACACCGGAGTTCCTAGTGCGGCTGAAGTTGTAGTTAAAGAGCAAGCAGGTATTGAGCCGACAGCGGAAGATATTGCAATGGTTGCTGGTGAAACCGCGATTGGCGCGGCGGCTGGACCGTTGCTTGCGGAGGCCGTGAGGCTTGCGCCAGAAGCTGTTAGGGCGGTGTCGGATATTATCGAACCTGAACAAACGCTGCGCCACGGAACCACCTCTACAACCCCAGAAGCGTCCTTGAAAGTTGACAAGCCGATCGGCGGGCCTCGCGCAATGGGGCCGGGTGTATATTTTGACACTAAGGGCGGGTCTCAGTCTGACATACGACTATTCTCTGGCGGTACTACATTTGAACTAAAGGTTCCGAAGAAAGTTATGCGTGACAGAGTTCTTGAGTATCTCCAAAAGGTTGACGATTTGCCTGATGACGCTAGGGCTAGACTTCTGATAGTTGCGGAAAATGCTGGCGAGCAACCAACGCGAGGTGAGTCAGTAGGCAACCTAATTGCCCGGCTTCGTGCAAACCCCAACATTTCTGACCAAGATTTGATTGACCAAGGTTTTTCTGGATTGAAGCGAAAAAAACAGCAGGAAGCGGTGATTTGGGATCAATCCCTTATAGATAGCGCCACTCGGTCTGAGACAAAGGGTAGGCAATAATGGCAAAGCGAACCGACATCGTTGACATGAATGAAGTTCCCGTTGCTGACTCAGAGCAAGGGATACAGGTCGCAGGGCGACTTCCTCGCGGCCTTACGAGAGAAATCCTTGAGCCGCTTATGGAAAAGGGTTCGCGTGGGACCGACTTCAAAACGAAACGCCGTTCGCCCACAAAGCCAGAGGAAGTCGAGGCAGTAGAGCCTACGCCGGAGAATGTCGAGGCAGATATTGTTGAGCAACCCGCTCAAGACCCTGACGTTGTGCCGGAAACAGTAGAAGACCCCGCGCCTATCCCGGAAGCTCCTATTGAGCCGACAAAGCCTGTTCCTGCTTCAGAAGAAGAAATGCAACGCATGTTGGATCAGCGTGAAGCCGAGGTTGGCACGCCAAGGCAAGCGCCGTCTCCGACAGAGGCACAGGCCGCAGAAGGCGTTGTTTCTGGCCCATTTAACACAACCATGTATGACAACGATGGTTTGGCTGCAACAATCCAATCGTTTGCCGATAAAGCGCCAGAGTTAAAGAGCCAGAAGATTTCTGTATTATATGATGAAGCGCAGAAACGCGGTGTGCCACAAGACGTTCTGAACTCAATTTTTTCAGGTCAAAAGTTTGAAAGCACAGTTGGCGACAGTGAATTGGCAACGCGCATGGCGGGCCTCGTAACTCTCCATGACGAAAGCGCAAAGCGCCTAGACGATCTTATGCAGCGTATGGCCGACAACCAGCTTGATGATGCTGGGCAGTTTGAATTGCGTGAGGCTATCGCACAGCACGACATTATTTATGGCGAGATGGTCAACGCAAAGCGTGATGTCGCCCGTACAATGAATGTGTTCAAGAACGTCAAGGGCCGCGAGGATGTGCCTCTGTCAGAGGTTCGTGCTGCGCTTGATGAACTTGGCGGCTCAGACAATCTGCGCGGGTTTGCTGAAAAGTATAACGACCTTAAAAAAGCGGGGCGCGCGGCACAAAACAAAATGTTGCAGCGCGGCGCTATTGGCCGCACTTACGATGCTGCTGTTTATGCCGCGCAGTCGGTCCTGTTAATGAACCCAGACACGCATCTTTACAATCTTGCGGCGAACGGCCTCATGTTGCTTTTGGACCCAACAGAGCGCCTTGTTGCTGCTGGTGTTGGCCCAATACGGCAGCGTGTCGCCAAGATTTTTGGTCAAGTGTACGACGAAGATATGGCGACAATGGATGATGTCGCCGCATCTGGTTGGGCTTTGATGGAAGGTGTCAAGGACGGCTGGATTCTTGCTGGTCGCGCCCTGCGAGAAGGAGATGGCGCAAAAGAGGTAAAACGGAATCCCTTTAGGGCAGATTACTTGTTTGGCCGCGACATCAAAAAGGCTCGGCAAGAAGGTGCATTTAAGGGCGGCTTCGGGAAAATCATTGATGCAATGGGGACCGTTTATAGCCTTTCCTTTAAGGCACTTGGGGCATCTGATGAATTTGTTGGCGGGTATGCGGCCAGAACAGAGCTGCTTCGCGAAGGCGCGAGAATTGGTCGCACAATCTACAAAGATGCAATAGCCGCAGGCAAGACGCACGAAGAAGCCTTGGAAGCCGCCCAAAAAGCTACGCAAAAATTGTTGACTGAGCGCCCGGCTGATGTCCAACAAAACATAGATCATTTTAGAAAAATGATAACCATGACTTCTGACCCCAATCTAGGTTTGAAGTCTGGACGCTATATGTGGAAAACACAAAAAATTCTTAACAGCCCGGTTTTAAAGCCGATTGTTATGTTCAACAAAACCGTTACCAACATAGCAAGCGAAGGCGCAGCGCGTAGTCCATTCTTTTTCTTGTCGCCGCGTTTCCATGAAGAATGGGCGCGTGGTGGCAGACATCGCGACATGGCTGTTAGCCGTGTGGCTGTTGGGTCTGCAATGATGATCGGCGGCTATCATCTTGCCATGAATGACCGGATTACCGGGGCTGGCCCGTCCACAACTGAGGACAGAAACAATCTTCGCCAAATGGGTTGGTTGCCGTTTTCCTTCAGATTATCGCGTGATGAATACACTGATCTTGATGTTAGACGCCTTCAAGAATTGGTTGGAGAAGATCAGGTTCGTATTGGCAAAGGGCAGTTCGAAGGTGACTTGTTCATCTCGTTATCGCGCCTAGAGCCATTTAATATGCCGTTCCTTCTGTCCGCTGCTTTTGCAGACGGCGTTAAGTTTAATGCTTACGACCCAGATGACACAGAGTTTACCATAATGGGCAACGCTAGTGCTGCGGCACTAGCTGAGTTTACAACCAACATCCCAGTGATGACGACATTTGCTGAGATCATGCGTATCGCTAATGTGCGAGGAAATGAGGAAACCGGCTCACAGCTTGTTGACATCCTTAACGGCGCTGCACGCGCTTACGGAAATTTTGCTCTGAACGCAATGCCCGTCGTGAACCTTGCTAACAGTTCTCTTGCCGCCAAGATAGAGCGGATCATTGATCCGACGATCAGAAACATCGCCGTCACTGAGGCGCAGGATGAGTTTCTTTACAACCAATTTGGAATTGATAACCCATCAAACGTGCCTGCTATTGGCGCATTTTTGGAGGCATATAACCGACTTCGCAGCCGCGTGCCTTTGATTAGTCCGGGCGTTGCACCAAAACTTGATCCTCTTACCGCTGAACCAATCGGCATGGACAAGTCATTGCTTCACAGCGCCGCGCCTATGTTCATGTCTAGGGGCAAGAGTAGCCAGATTAGAGAATATCTTGACGAGTTGAACTTTGGTGTCGGCTATCCGAACTTCGTCATAAATAGCGTTCGCCTGCCTGCCGAGGTGCAAAACCGCTACATCCAGCTTTACGCCAAAGAGGTACAGATTGACGGTATGAACATGGAGGAGTCAATCATAAGTAAGATTGACGACAAAATGGACTATTACGAAAAGAGGGGCCAGCGTGGAAACATTGGGGTGATGCACAACATGATTAATGCTGAAGTTGCTAGGTATAGAAAGGTCGCAAGAGCGCGCATGTTTGGGGAGTTCACAGAAGACATGGACGACCCAGAACTAGCCGATTTCATCTTGGCTCCGCTCAAGGGGAGGAAGTACGGCTTTCTTGACGATGAGATTGAGTACCCTGAGTTGGCTGACCGTATGCGGCGCAACTACAACGAACTAAAGCAGTTTGGAACCAGATGATACTGGTGATAACATGCCATCAACGTGAGGCAAGCTAATGGCAAACTACAACATTAACGCAGTTACGCGACGTGTCGTCTACACCGGGTCAGCCGGTGTGGGACCATATGCGTTTTCGTTTGAAATCCTGACGCAGACTGACGTTGATGTTTACTTCAACGATACGTTGCTGACAATTACGACTGATTACACTGTGACGATCAACGCGAACGGCACGGGCAGTGTTACCATCGTGACGGGTACGAACGTGCCGACCACGCCTGACGCAGACGATCAGATCACGATTGTCGGCGCGCGTGATATTGAGCGCGTGACGGACTTTGTGACGGCTGGTGATTTCCGCGCCTCTGCCATTAACGAGCAGCTTGACGCGCTTACAATCTTCGACCAGCAGCTTGCCGAGGCGGATGACCGTACGGTGAAAGCGCCGGTCACGGACCCGACCAGCATTGATATGACCCTGCCGAAGAAGGCGGACCGTGCCAGCAAGTTCCTGCTGTTTAGCGCGACAGGTGATGTGGGTGTTGCCTCCACCGACACGCTGACCGTCTCGACGCTTCAGGCGTTCACGGATTATCAGGTCGATACCTTTACCGGGGATAATACAACTGTTGTGTTCACGCTGTCTGCGGAACCGGGGCAGAAGGGCAACACGCAGGTTTACTTCGACGGTGTGTATCAGGCGAAGGTGAACTACTCGCTGGTTGGCACCGCCCTGACCTTCACGACTGCGCCCGCTACCGGCGTCAAGGTCGAAGTGGTTCACGGTCAGGCCGCGTCAACTTACACGCCTGACGACGGCTCGATCGCGTTCGCCAAGCTGGCGAGCGCGGCCATCGACACCGATTTGTCATCTGTGTCTGCGTCAGACGACACTCTGCCGACCGCTAAGGCCACAAAGACATACGTCGATGCGCAGATCGGGGCGAACAACGAGCTGTCAGAAGTGCTTGCTAACGGTAATACCAGCGGCGGCACAAACATCGTCGTGTCGGCTGGCGACAGCATCACGACCGACACCATCGCTGAGACGACCGCTGCGGCTGGCGTGACCATTGACGGCGTTCTGGTGAAGGACGGCGAGGTTGATGGACGTGACGTGTCGGTTGACGGCACGAAGCTGGACACGGTTGAGACCAGCGCGGACGTTACTGACACCGCGAACGTGACCGCAGCCGGTGCGCTGATGGACAGCGAACTGACCAACATCACGGCGGTCAAGGCGCTCAATCAGGGTGTCGCTACAACGGACAGCCCGTCCTTCGCGGGCCTCACCGCGACTACCGCAGACATTAACGGCGGCACCATCGACGGCGCGGTGATCGGCGGGTCGTCTGCGGCTGCGGGTACGTTTACGACGTTTACCTCGACCGGCATTGATGACAATGCATCGTCCACGGCGCTGACCATTGACAGCAGCGGCAACCTTAACATTGGGGATTTCAGTCCCCCCACCATCACAGGCAGCAAGCACGTCTATCTGGATGGCTCCTACGGAATTAAGGGGTCAGCCACTACGAACAACGGCATCTACTTCGCTCGCCATGACTCCGAGAGCACTGTTCGTCGCATGATGGCGCTTGCTGCTGGCTCCAACAGCTTCGTGATTGGGGACTCGGATGTTGGTTATGTCCAGATGAATGTGGACGGGACTGCAATGTTCCGGTTTGACACGACAAGTTTTCGTGCCGAAGACGCCGCTGGCCCCGCCCTTATGCAAGAGGCTGCGACATCCACAAATCCGACGCTAATTCCGAATCGCGGTGATCTCAATACAGGTATGGGCTCCTACACCTCAGACGTGCTTTCCCTGATTGCCGGGGGTGTGGAATCTCTACGGGTTGGAGAAGGTGGATCAGCGGAAATCAATGCCCTGCTTGCAGACGATGTAAACGGTCTTCGCATTACAGCGACCAATGCTACCTATACGACAAACGTAATTCAGCCCTTCGTCACTCGCGCAGCAAGTTCAGCCTTCGACTTTATTGAGGCTGTCACGTCGGCAGGCGCTGCTGTGACATACCGGCTTCGCGGGGATGGTGTGCATCACTCGGGCAACGGGAGCCTGTCTTCGCCCGCATACAGCTTTATAAGTGACACAAACTCCGGCATCTACTGGATCAGCGCCGATAACTGGTCGATTGTCGCAGGTGCGACGGACATCCTCGCCGTGAACACATCAGGACTTACGCTCTACGGTGGGCGTCTTACCGGGTCTGCGGCAAACGGTCCGGTAGTTGCGAATGAAACGGCATCGACCACGAACCCGACGCTGATCCCGCGCGGCGGGGATTACACAACGGGCGTTGGCTCTGGTGCGTCTGGCAATCTTTCGCTGATTACGGTCGGCGCAGAGGCCATGCGTATCGACGGTAACCGCGATACGGACTTTATCGGCGGTGGCGTAAAGGTTTCAGGCTCTCTTTCTACAGCGACTACAAACTCAATCGCGCTGGATCAAGCAGGATCAGTGTCGCGTATTCGTACATTCGGACCGTCTGTCGGAAACGCTTGTACTATACAAATTGAACAAGCGGACAGCGCAGGAACAACTCAACAGTTCCCCCTAATTATTAGCAGCAGCGGCAATGTCGGCATTGGCGGCGCACCTGCAAAGAAACTGGATGTCTCGGCTGGAGATATTCGTCTGGACGATGGTTACACCCTTCAATGGGGCGGGACCAACAATCGTTTTTCTGGGTCCAATGCTTCCAACTTTTTGCAGTTTGTCACGAGTGGCGTAGAGGCCATGCGCATCGAAAGCAGCGGCAACCTGACTATGGCCAACGCCGCTGGCCCCGCCCTTATGCAAGAGGGTGCGACATCCACAAATCCGACGCTGGTTCCTCATCGCGGTGATCTCGATACGGGTATTGGTTGGAGTAGTGCTAACGAATTGTCAGTCATAGCTGCTGGCTCAGAGACTATCCGTGTTGGTAGCAGCACCACTCAATTTTTCGGCCCCGTTCGGTTGCGGTCCTACACGGTTGCTGGCCTACCCGCGAGTTCGGCGGGGGATATGGCGTATTGCTCGGATGAAACAGGCGGGGCAGTCCCTGTATTCAGTGACGGAACAAACTGGCGTCGGGTTACTGACCGCGCCATAGCATCTTAAAGGAGTAGACAAAATGCCCACAACCTATTCATGGAAGATCAATTCCATCGCAACGCACCCCGAACCCGTTGATGGTTCTGACGGTGTGATTGTGCAGATCAGCGCGTCTCGTATCGCAACGGATGGCACTAACACAGTGCAGGACGCTCGCGTTATCACATGGACGCCTGCTGACCTTAGTAGCCCATTCATCCCGCTTGCTGATGTGACCGAGGCAGATGTGATTGGTTGGGTGGAAGCATCCGAAGCGGACAACGGCGTTGTGTGGGTCGGCCAAACCAAAGACGAGGATGGAAACATCCTTGAGCAAGGCACAAAGCAAACCTCGCTTGACCGCACGGACGCCGACCTTGCGCAGCAGCTTGAGAGCGCTGCTGTTGCGCCGGAAGACGTGCCGCTGCCTTGGGCCGCTGAAGAAGATGTAGCAGCCTGATGGACAAGCGCATCGTTGATAACGCCCTCGCCTTCCTTGCCCGCATCGACATCAAGGGCAGCGAGGCACCGGCTCTGATGGAAGTCGTGCATGCACTCAACGCGGCTGTGGACATGCCGCAGGTAGAGACAGCAGAGGAGTAAGAACGATGGCGACGACAAAGGTCACGAGTAGCGTTCTTGCTGATGATGCGGTTGCGACCGCAGCGATTGCTGACGACGCTGTAACGACCGCGAAAATCTCAGAC
>Ga0208767_1002603_pt1 | contig 13501 bp, 12 predicted proteins | sample VirMetDEL_Mar_21_FD_184514 | JGI IMG/M metagenome (GOLD analysis project Ga0208767, IMG submission 184514) | Aqueous microbial communities from the Delaware River and Bay under freshwater to marine salinity gradient to study organic matter... | ecosystem: Environmental > Aquatic > Marine >... | reverse complement strand
TTACAGGGACAGGACATCCCCGCTTTTTCGTTTCTTCCCTTGCGAGCAACATATATGGTCGCACCTTTTAAGTGTGATTTGTTTTTTACCCGCAAGATCGCATCCATCTCAGCGTGGATAGTTTTGGTGAAGACTTCGCCGTCATCATCAATCCCAACTGAGTCAGGATGCGTCTTGTTTCGGTTTCTGCCGATTGAAAGTACTCGACCCGCTTTTACAATAACAGCAGCGTGGCGATGCTGAATGTGGTCGCTGTATTCTTCTCCGTCGATGCGGCGGAGCGCCAGCTTGAGAAACTTGTTGCGGATCTCGTTTGTCGGGTCGTATTCCATTTCATTCCCTACTTCTTCCCTATTCTATACTCATCTTCTAGAATGTCAAGAACTCTTGCACGGAATTTCTTATCTTCCAGTAGGCTCAAAAACTCTTTAGCTTGGAACTTCTTATCTTCGCCGTCAACGTTGATAGTATACCAAGCACCGCTGCGAACGCAACCAGGGGTATTAGCGATAGCACTAAGCCAAGATCCTTCATCATCAACCCCAACTCGATCGTTCTCAAGATCGAATAACACATCAAACTCACAAGATCGTGGCGATGGTCCGAAACGAGACTTCATTGTCTTAGCACTGGTATGGAAGCCGATGACCTGCTTCTTAGCGTTGAGAATCTGACCGTTAGCTTTGCCCTTGTGCTGAGTAAGCCAAATACGGCTGGAAGCATGATATGGGAGTGCTTTGCCGCCTGGTTCAACTCGGTTGTCGCCGAACATAACGCCAATGTTGGTCTTCAACTGATTAGTAAAGACCATAGCAATCTGTTCTTTGCCTAGGGTTTCTGTTACTTTTCTCATTCCCTTGGCTAGGGCTTTGGCGGTAAGTCCAATGCGGCTGTTGGGATCATAATCGCCCTCAACTTCAGCCCTGACTGGGGTCCCAGCAACACTGTCCCAAACAATACAAACAAGCTTGTCTGGAGCCTTTTCACGGATCAAGCCGATAAGACGTTCGATATTCTCAAACACCTCTTCGATAGTTCCTGGCTGGACATAGATGAAGTTGTTCTTAGTGTCCAGTCCCAACTGAGCCATGAAGTCTGGCGAAGCAGCGTTCTCTGTGTCGATATAAACTGCTAGACCACCCATCTTTTGTGTGTTGGCTAGAATCTGAGTGACCAAAAGACTTTTACCACTGGCTGATTCACCAGCAATGGTTGTGAGCTTGCCTACAGGAATACCGCCATCTCGGCGGTTAGAAATAACATAATCAAGCAATGTTGAACCTGTGGAAATCCAAGTCTTCACATCAGTTGGGTTATCACCATGTAAGTCAAACGCAATGTTTTCTTTTGCTGCCTTGTTTAGCTCATTGCGAAGTGAGCTAGCAAGGGTGTTTTTATCTTTAGCCATTTTATCTCCAAAAGTGGAGAGGCACCTGTACCCCGTGCCTCCCTGCGGGGGCGGTCAACTACGCCAGTAGATCGTCAAATGCTGACTCGATATCACTCACACCCTCAAGACCATTGTTGTTGGTCGTGGTGGTATTGGTGGTTGTAGCAGCATTGCTGTAACGAGTTGTCTCGTTCCCGTTATCTGAGGCCTCAGTTTCACCGAGGGTCTCAGCAAGAACCTTCTCGCACTGCTCGAAAGTTGTGCGCTCAAAGACGCTATCTGCTGCTGGAAGCGATTCTAGAAGAGTGTTGACTTGCTCTTCAGAGCCAGCGAGGGCGCTGGTGCGACGCATTGGGCGAATATCGGTAGTTGGGAATGATTGTCCCTGCTTCTTACCGTAGTCAATGCGAAGGTCGGTGCCCTTCTCTGTATCGGTGATATCACCGTATTCTGGGTCAAGAACTACATCTAGTAGTGCTTGGTAGGTGGTGCGGGAAAAGCCCCACCAGCGAACACCCTTGTCCTCTTCGCCACGGACGACGACAGGAGCGAATACTCGCATCTTAGGCCAGAAGCGCTTGGCTGCTTCCTTGGATGCGTCGGTGCCCTCATTCCAAAGGCGGGTGCCCCACTCGGCAATTGGGTCATCTTCCCCAAAGGTGCGTGGGCTCAAAACAGTAGTGCGACCTTCACCGCCCATACCGTAGTGATAATATGCCTCAAAGAATGGGTCTCCACTTTCTGGACAGACAAGACGGATCTGGTGTGTTCCCTCTTCTGGCTTCCAGAAAAAGTCGTTGGTGTCTCCACCACCCTTGTTGGTCAAGGCAGCGTGCTTCTGCCGCATTTTGTTTAAGTCAATACCCATGTTTTTCTCCTTTACTGGTTAGTTGACCGTGAACATATAGTATCACACGTTATTAGTGTGTAAAGTTTTTTATTGATGTTTTTTTGTTTCCGTAAAAAAAAGAGGGGCTTAGAGCCCCCCTTTTGGCTGTGCGTATTCAACACTGATTATGCGATGTCGATAATCACGGGTTGAGAGGCTGCTTTGCGTGGAACGGTGACGCTCAGCAACCCGTTATGGAACTCAGCAGTGCTAGCCAGAAGATCTAGATTGCTGTCATAGTTCACAAATGTCTTTTGGAAGCTACGGCGAGCAATACGTCTATTGCTGTCTCCGTCACCACTTGCCTCCGCACGCACAGTAAGACTGTTTTTTTCTGGTTCGATCTCAATACTGAGATCTTCTTTGTTAAAACCTGCGAGGGCAAACTCAAGAGTTGTGCTACCATCTTCGTTCGAAAAGATATCGGCAACAGGATAACCCTGGGTTGACTTTCTCGCTAATGATTGGAAGTCTCCGAACAGTTCATCAAAGATGCTGCGTCCGAGAAGACTAGGTGTATTATATCGTGCTAAATTGCTCATGTTATTTCCTCCTATAATAAGCAAGGTTGTTTGTGACTCCCGAAGGCAGTCAAGATCGCAAGCACCGCACAGCCACTTGCTATCTAACATAAGTATATATTATTTTTTGATTTTGTCTAACAAAACAAGGGAAAAATATACAGGGGCATATAAAACTGCCACTACAAGGTCAAAATACTTAGTAAGCATTTATTCCTCTACTGGTTCGTCTTCAATTTTGAAGATCTTGTTGACCTCTACTGGGTGGACTTTTAGTTCCTTTCCAGCGGTTAGTAGAATGGAGTTCTCGTATTGTGTCCAGTCTAGTTTTAGGTCTTTTCCTGTTTTCCCTTCGTGCTGGGAAGCCACAGCAGCGTTGAGGGCGTTGATTGTGTAGAGGGTGTTGGTCTGCTTCTTGCGATGCATACGCATTGTGAAAAGACGTGGGTTAAAGGGCTTACCCTTCTCTACAACAGCGTTGTAAGTGATAATCTTCTTTTCAGGGTTTTCGGTGTCCTGTAGCAAGAAAATGAGATTGTTGGTAATCTCAATATTATTGACTATGAACTCAACTTCTTCTTGTATCTTTTGCTCGTCGTCTGTTATAATGAACGATGCTAGCAAAACTCCACGTCTGTTCGTCATTTAGGGGCAGTTCCTCTAGTTTCTATGGTCTAATATATAGTGTTTAAGAACTTGTTTTTACTTGCCCGCAAAGTCCTGAATTTTGGAGGAATATGCGACGCACAACACTATCATAGCCTCTAGAGTTGTTTCATAGACTGAAAAACTGGTGGAGACGTCTTCTGTTTTATAACTTTTGACGTGCTCTTTGATACGCTTGACGAGGGTGGTGTCTTCGGCTAGTTCCTGCTGTGGAACTCCATAGAAAAAGTGGATATCCTTGACCTCTTCCAGCGGGAACAAAAGATTGATGTCTTTATTCTCTTCTTCCAGAGAAGATACGCCATAAGCCACAACACGAGCAATGTCGGGCGGATTGATTGGATTAGCCAAGACTGGCTTTGTGTGGTTAAAGAAGTTTATCATCGCAACCACGTAGGCCACAAAATATGAAATGGTTTTTTCGTATTCATTGACTGGGACGTGACCTGCTAACTCCTCTACCTTGAGTTTATCTACCAAAAAGATATTCTCAAACTTCCCTGAACGGGCATATTCTTGTAGTACATTGAATGCTATTCTATCGTCCCGTTTTTGAATCTCTGATATCATTTGTCTGTCGGGACAAATATAAAGAACGTTTAATTTGACGTCTTTTATGGTTTCCAAGATTTTAAGGGTTGCCCCTGAAATGGGGTCTCCGCCCTCAACAATCAAAAGCACTTGGTCCTTCTTTTTGATGGAGCGAAGATAGACGCCGACCTCGTCGCTGTCAGTATTTGCTTCAAAAGAGGCCATGTTGCTATGTTCGCCGATAGACAAGCTTCCACGCTCATCAATATCGCCGTCAATCTTGTAAATTCTGTATTCTGGGTAGGCTGTTAGTTCTTCTGCGATAGCACAGCCAAGCTTACCTAAGCCAATAACTTTATCCAAGTCGTAAATCCTTCATAGAACCAAGAGTTTTACCTCTTTTTATATTGACCCTGAATTTGCCGAAATTCGTAGAGCCCATAAGTGCAACCATTGATTTAAGTAGGTTCGCATCCTCGTTTTTCATATCAATCACAATAGCATCGTGGATTAGGAAAGCGATGTGTGAGCCTTGTGATTGTTTCCGTAGAAGATACTCTATCTTTAGAGCCTGCTTTAGAGTGAGTTCTGCGGCTGTTGATTGGACCAAGTAGTTCAGGGCGTGGTGCTCGCTTGTATCGGGTATTTGCTTTTTAAACGGTGTTCTAACTGTTGTTCCGTCCCAATATTCTTTGAGTAGTCGGTCCTTTTCGTAGAACTCCGCTAGTTTGGTCATTTCTTGCTGGTCAGCGGCTGTTTTTGAGCCGTATAGCCAAGCGAAAAAGGCAACCTTGGCTTGATCACGGGTGTTGATTTTCGTAAAGATCTCCTGAAGGTGGAAATCGTGTACATCGCCCTCTGGTTGCTCCTTGCCGAGAAGACCGAGCAAAGTGCGAACTTCTGCTCCGTTGAAATCTAGTTCTACAAAGCAGTCATTCTGTGGTTTAACCGCTGAACGGAACTCTTTGCTCATCGTTAGGATTGGGAAGCTTCCCTTTTTGGTTGTGAGCCTGCCTGTTTTCGTGCCGAACTGGTTATAGCGAACATATGGAGCCGCTGATAAAATGTTCTTGGCGTGGTTCTTTAGTTTTGGGCTCTGTAGGTATGATGATACTCGCTGGGCGTCTATGCTGACCTTCTGGTTGCTTATATCTTCTAGCATCATAGATACGTGTTTATAGAACTCATACCTTTCGGGCTTTTGTACGTTCTTGGCGACGTATTCAGTTATTTTATTTTTTACCTCGCAAAACTCAACTAGGAACCTTTCGGGCACCAAGTCAAAAAAGCAGTTCTCGTAGGTATCCACTTGGGAAATGCTCAAAGAACGCCTGAAAGCCATAATCTTCTTTGATACGTCTTCCCAGTCGTCCTTTAGGTATTCTGGGATTGCGTCCCCAATCTTGCCGCCCTCAAGATACAGCGAAATATACTCAATATCGAGGTCTCGCAGGTAAGGAGCGTATTTCCAAGTTTGGGTGAGTTCTGGTGGGAAGCCGTCAAGGTCAAAGATTAGCTTATTATCAGCGTAAATGCCGACGCACTCGGTTTTATCGTCAAGAGTCTGAAATAACAACTTAGCCTCACTAGGAGCTTACTATATCACCAACAAAGTCTAATGTTAATGGATCAGTGTCGGCTGGTCCAATAAAGTCTTCCTGTATTGCCCTTAAAGCACGCTCATATGCTATATCAGGGTTAGTCTGTAGAGTCAAGTTATATATGCTCATAGCTTGCTGGAGTTGATGAGCCTTTTGCTTTATGGTTGCCTGAGACTGTCGTTCCATTTTTCTGATTGTGTAGAATGTTTTTAGTCTCCAGCGATCTCCGTAGAGGCTCCTAAACTGCTCTTCGCTGATTTGGTCACGTTGTATGCTTGTAGTTTGTGGTCCGCACTCATTAGCAGCAGAAGCCAAGGTCTGAACAAGTACGTTTTTGCGGGACGAAACATAAAAGTTGTAAAAAGACAACAAGAACTTCTCAAACATTGCGACATCAGTTGCCCAAGTCTCAAGATAGTCTGTCTGGAACATTGCAGCAAACGTATCTGCCTGATCATTCCTGCGAAACGTGGGAACCCAGTTGTTACCTTCTTGAATCTTATATCTCAAGTACCCTTCTTCTATTTGATCGTTCCCTTCGGCGTCTTTATACTGGAAAAAAGCGATTCTGCGGAGAACATTTTCTAGTCCCGGAATTTGCGAGAATCCATAGGCTCTAGGAGGCAACTCCACATCGCCAACAAGAGGGTCGCAAACATACTCAACATTGTCTCCCGTCTCGATGCCCTCAATTGGGACCCCAAGCATATATTCTATCATTGCTGGATTTCTTAAGTCTGCTACGAGTCTCCATGGGATATTCTTATCAATCGCAAAACCGTATTGAGCAGCTAAATTTGCTATAAATGAGAAGTTGCGGTCACCAAACTTGTACGCCTTGTTGAAGTCGTCGTCATAACTATCATTTGCAATTTCGATGACAAGCCCAGACATATAGATTGGAGCATATGACCCCTCTATAAGACCTGACATCGTCACAGGACCCGCTTTGGTTATAACCCTCTCAATAAACTCATCTACTCTATTGATAAAAGAGTTTATGTTTCTTACTTTTTTATTGTTGCTCCCGAAAGACATAAAATCATCGGCAAAAACTGGATAGACCTCTTCTCGCATATATCTGTCGTATTCATCCTCAATCGGACTCCAAGCTTTTATAACAAATGGCTTCGCCCAAGGGCTGTCTCTGAAGATTATGTTGTTGTCTGCGAGTTCTCGTATTTTGCGGGCGAAGTCATACCATGCATCAGCTACAAAATCTAGAGCATATTGGTTTTGTCCGCCTTCTTTCACAAATTGTAAAGATTTTAGAGTCCTAATATTAGGAGTGACTGAATTTCCCTTATGATTCACTATTCCATAGAATCTATCTGTTGTCCAGGTCTCTATGAAGTTCTTTGCTAAGAAATCTGGAAAGATGTACTGATCATACTTTTGTCTTTCGTCAAAAATGTCTTTTGATCCAAGAGCATTTGAACCATAAGAGTAAAGTTCAGGCTTTTGATTTGGGTCTATCTTTATCTGTGTAGCCATCTATAAGCCCCCTAATTAACCACTCTTAGTTCAAATACACAATCAAGCTCAGTGCTGTACCCTCTGTTGCTTATTGTGTGGCTTGAGCGTATAACACGGTAGTATCCACCAATACCTAGAACTGGACCAGCAAAACTTCCCAAAGATGGACGACTATCAACAAAAATAAGATCGCCGTTCTTATGAAGAGTGTTCCCAAACATAGAAATATTTACGTTCTGAGGCAGAAACAGAGCCTGGATTTGATCTTCCGCATTATTAGACTCAATGAGCATTTCTTGGAAGTATTGTGTATCTTGACGAGAAAAGTTAAAACTCTTCGCCAGACCCCTATCGGTCCCAATGACATAGTGAAAGATATTTTCTGACTCATCAACAGAGCGGATACCTTTTCTATTAGAGTGCGAAGACCTACGACTGAATACATTGTAGTAGTGGTGAAACTTCTGTCCAGAACTGGCTAGCGGGTTCATTTCACCTTCACCAATCTCTCCAAGTTGCTCAGTCCCCAAAACAAAGTCAAAATCTTGACCTTTCTTTGCTGAAGAAGCCACCGTGTAATCAAATGAGATTCTCTCAGAAACATCAGGATTTTGATTTATTGCCCTAGCTACAAGCCCAAGCATATCATCAAGGAAATTTCTAAAAGGATACGCCTTAAGCTTGTTGGCTACAACACGGTTATAAAAGAACTGGCCAAAAGTATCCAATGTTATGGGAAGATCATATAAAGAATATGAAAATCCCGATTTATCCTCAACATTGCCCAGAATAACACTAATGTCATCTCTAAGTTCAGCATTTTTCATCGCTCCCCTTAAGATGTCTCCAAATCTCATATAGTAAACTAAGACTGATGAACTGTCTTCTAGTTCGATTATCGCATTTGGATCATATAGGGAAATGGTCTGCCCCCCTTGAGGAGGAACTGAGGCTCTTGCTTCTTCATTTATGCGTCTGATTTGCTCAAGACGCTCTCTTTCTTCAACCTTTTTAGGGTCTAGTATTATCTTAGCCTTTGCTTCTCTTTCGTTCTTGATTTCAACACGAGCCTTATATACTGTTTCGCTATTAATCATTGTTCTCAAAAAATGAGAGTACAAATCTCTAAGACGAATAGCCAATGCTCTTTCATAAAGAAGAACAATATATTCTCCTCTTTGGCGGATACTTGATATTTCTTGCCCTTCAGGGTCTTTTCTCTCTAGGTTCGCTATTTTAAGCTCAGTAAGTGCTAGTTCCTGTGCAGCCCTGAGTCCTGCCAGGGTTACAGTTAATGAAGGTTCTCCCTGCGTGGTCCTCCCTTGAGCAACACTATTTAAATATGGGTCACGGACTGCTAATAAATTGACACTAGCTCCATTCGCTTGAGCACGACTAGTCTCTTCAGCACTAGCACTAGAAGTATCAATAGTTTTATTATCAAAATTTCTGAACCCAGCCACTGAGACATTGGTATTCTTGTTTAGTAGATCTTTCAAGTTTCCGCTATAGTTGTTTGATCCAAATATATCTGAAGCTCCTGTGGCAAGATAGTTGTCGCTTGAGCCAAGATATTTCAAAGATAGTGTTGCTGGACCCTCTTGTTGGAAATCTACATTATAGTCGTACAGATTTAAGAAAATTGCTCTTGAAGTTGCTTCAACACCTCTTCTGAAAGTTTTATATTGGTCCATATCAACTGTGCCATCTGACTTTGTGAAGCTCTTCATCAATTGTCTTTCGTCACCCTTAGGTACAGACCATCCAACCACTACTTTTAGTTGGCGGAACTCTTTCTTTTTGGCGGCTCGGTCTTCCTTGAAGCCTTCCTCTAACTCGCCCAGCCTGCTGTTGCCAGCCTGGAGTATTTTTTTATACTTTCCAGCCTTATCCCTTAGTTTGGTGAGAGCTTTCTGCACTGTTCTAGTGGGAGATGTTCTCTGTTCTTCTTTTTTTCTAATATTTTTAGAAGTTTTTGTGATGTCTTTTGCTAAGTCGGCTGCTGCACCTGTAGGAAACAAAAACTGCAAATAGTTTATATTAGCTAGCTCTGCCAATGTTCCAAAGTACAATTGCATTTCAGCTTCTATGATATAATCGCCCTCATGCTTGTTGTTATAGTTCCAAGAAAAAGACTTTATACCTGAGTCGGAACCTTTCTGGCTTCGAGGAGCAAGAAGATCATTTATAGACCCACCAGCACGCAAGTTGGCTATTGCTTTAGCATACTCTCCAGTAGTGTAATCACTAAAATAAATCTCTTCTTCGTTCCCGTCTTGATCTACCATAAAAAACCTTAAAAGAGGTTGTAGATATGCTAGTTGTGCTGGTGTAGCATGGACAAACCCTCCAAACAAAGGAGAGCTAGTTGGTGCCTTGCCCCTTCGGGCTATTACATCAGTGAATACGCCAGGTGGAACTGTATCGAGAAGTTTTCTAATATTAACATCTTTCCCACGATCTGTGTTCTTAAAAAAAGTCGCAAACTGGTCTATTTCATTTATAAAGAATGTTTGTACATTTTCAGCGTACTTTTGAATAGCATCCTTTTTTAGCTTGCGTGAGCGTTCTTCTTCAAAGCGTTGATTAGCAGTCGCCTCTCTTTGCCTAGCAAGCTGCTCCTCTTTATCTTTTTTGCTCTGGGCGGCTTGAACAAATAAGCTCCGTGCCTCCCTAGCTGTCAAGACACGTCCATTTGCAAGTACAAACTGTCCCGTTGTTCTATCTTGATATACGCCGCCAGTTAGTGGCGTGAAGTTAGTTGGATTGTTTTGTACTGGGGCTGAACCTTCTCTAGGCGTGAAGTTTAGCTTGTTCTGTAATGTTATTCTTTCTCTTTCCGAAAGCTCCGCAGAAGGCTCTTCTTGTTGTAGCCTTTCTCTGCGTTCTTCTATTCTTTTTTGCTCCGCTTGTTTTTGTTGGCGTTTGTTTCGTGATAAAGCCTCATCAACGATCCGCTGTCGCTTCTCTTTTAGTTTTTTCTCTTTTTCAGCTTCAGCAGCACGAGCGGCAGCCTCAAGCTCTTCCATGAATGGATCCGACATTACTTAATATATCCCAACACTTGATCTAGTGGGAGAGGTACATAGTACTGGTCTCCAACTTTAAACTCTGCCTCAGATGCCTTTTCGTTATACCAAGCAATAACCCACCAATACTCTGCTGAGCCATAGTATTTTGCTGCAACGTTATAAAGTTTATCTGTAGCACCCCACACAAGAAGGACGTTATTTAAACTTCCAATCTCCTCTGCCGAAGGATAAGAAATTTGTGGTGAATCATACTGATAAGTCTCTTCTATATCACGATTTTTAAAAAATACGTTTCTATAGTTCTTGTCGTTATTAAGAAAAAGTTCTCTTCTGCTGTATCTTGAGTAAGGCATTAGGATTTCCTAGTAAGTGCTTTGTCTGCTTGAGCAGCAGCAACACGGTTTTGAGGGCTTCCCTCCTCTGCCTTTACGGCAGGTGTCCCTCTATTAGTTCTAGTTTGCTTTATGGGAAGATTTGTAGCATATGGGTAGTTTGAGAAGTCATCTTTTATTTTCTTATCCCGAAAACTAAATCTTGTCCCCTCCTTATTGGACCTTTTAAATCCAAGAGAATGCTCATGAAGAACATTGAACTCTGTGTTTAGTCTAAAGGTTTTTGGATAATATTCCACACCCTCTTTGCTGTTCTCTAGGTTGTGAAACATTCCGAACTCAAGAGCAGGGTCAAAGGTAAAACCGTTTGCATACCCTAGAAGACCTTGCCCTGTCTTTGCGTCTCTTATAAGATTCCCAAAGCTTATACGCAATAATGGACTTTGATTGATTGCAGTTGCACCACTGGACTCTTCTTCATAGAGAGGGTACAAGTAGCTCATAAGTTCATTGACTTTTAACAAGTTCTGTCTTGCATCTTCGTAAGATTCTGCTGGGACATTCCAAGCAAGAGATAGTGCTCTTCTTGTGTTGATAAATGTTGAGATTGGGTCCATACGCCCATAAACGTCTTCTGAGTTCCACTGAGATGTATAAGCATCACTGAACATCTCTAGGTATGCTGGGAACTCTACTGTATTGTTTGTAGGGACGTGAGTTATTGTTAGCTTCATTCTGTCTAGTGACTGTACCATTTTTTATTCACTCCCTTAGTTTGGCCTTACAGGGTCAAGCTTGACGTTCATAATCTTCTCCACTACTGTTCCCATTTCTCTGCCGTCCATCATCATTCTGACGGGTAGTGTCATTTCCTTGACCACAATAGATCCGCCACCAGAAGAGCCGCCGCCAGAGGGCATAACGCCAGATGTCATTGACGGGGCAGAACCAGCACTTGAGAAGGCACCCATATCTTTTGCAGCTAAAGCAGCATCCAAGCCAACACTGGCAGCAGTACCAAGCCCCGGAACTGTACCAGCAGCACCTGAAAGTATCTCCAACCCTGCACCACTAAAATCTCCTGCAAGGGCTCTTTGTCCTGCGAACAAGATTCCTGCACCAAGTCCCAGAAGAGGAATTTTTTTAAGAGCCGACTTGCCACCAAGCTTTCCTAGTTTGGAAAATATCCCTCCAGCCCGCTGCCCACCAGCCCTAGCTCGACCGCCGCCCTTCATCATCTGTCCGCCTTTGTATTCCTTACCAAAGATGGATTCACCAATACGGCTAAATAATCCTGCTCTTCCTTTTGGTCTTGATTTGGGACCCCTGCCGCCACGACCGCTACGAACAACATCAGTTATCATTGCGATGTCACCAGCAACACCCAAAGCAGAAGCTCCAAGTTGGATAGCACCCATAATACCACCTGCACCGCCGAGCCCAGTAGACAGTGTGCCTATCTGCTCTCCAAGTCCTTGAACTGCACTGGCTTGTAGCTTTATTACGCCACTTAGATCGCCCATTGCCATAGTCAGAGGGTTTTTCTTTATGAGGGCTTCTGTAAGCTGCTCCATTGCAGCGGTGGCTCGATCTTGGCTTTTAACAAGAAGTTCTTGCGGTGTCTTTTCTGCCCTAAAGGCTCCAATATCTATACCTTCGCCAAAGGTCTTAGCAGCTTGCTCAACACTTACCCCCAAGATGCCTGCAATCATCTGCTTCTGGCGACGATCCATAGTTTCAAAGTTTTTGCCTTGAAGCTGGAACTCAGAACGTAGAATGTCTAGTCTTTCATCTGAACTTGCCCTCATTAGTTCTACAGAGTTTAGCTGAAGTCCTAACTGGGCATTCAAGCGACCAGCAACATTTGCGGCACTTTCAAAAGTATCGAAAAGTTCCGTAATGTCAAATGCTTCTTTGATGCCAAGCCCTAACGAACGAGCACGTTTAGCGAGACCCTCAAATACTTGAACACCTTGAGCACCAAAACGAGCAAGCTCTGGACCAACGTCTGACAAATCCTTAAGCACTGCTTCTAGTGGGCGACCAGTTATATTAGCTACGTCTTCCATTCGCTTGGTTGCAGCGATAGCAGCATCAGAAGTTAAGCCAAATGAGAACCTTATACGCTCTTGGGCAGCAGCAAAAGTCTCAAAATCAACCCCAAGAATGGCGAAGTCTTTTGATAGGCTTACTAGGCTTTTGCGATTTTCAGCAGCCATTGCGTCAAACGCACTAAAGTTCCTTGATAGCGATATGATTGACTTGCTGACGTCTTCACTTGTAAGACCAACATTAAGAAACTCGTTTCTCAACCCCATAAAGGTTTTAGTGTGCCTGTTTGCAAAACCTGTCTGACGACGTATATCAACGCTCAAACCTTGAATGCGGAAAGACAGGTCTCTAATAGCTACAACCTGATCCATTGTGCCTTTTAGAGAGCTTGTCTGCATCCCCGTAAAAGCATCAAATGTTGAAGTAGCCTTGTCATACGCTGCGGTAAGCAGGCCAGTAGCTTTTTTAAGAGCTTCCTGCTGTTTAGTTGCCTCATGAAGAGCCTTCTGAGTATCTAATATCTGCTTTTCGTTTTCATTTAACTTTTCAGTACTAGAATCAACCGCTTTGTTGTATTCCTCAAGAGATATTTTCCCTTGATCTAGCTGTGCTTTTAGTTCCTTTTGGGCCTTAAGATTCTTAAGGGCTGCTTTGTAAGCCTCTTCGTCTATTATCCTAAGGTCTTCAAGCTGTTTCCGTAAGTCTTCGATGTTAGCCATCAATCAGCCCCTCAGTTACGAATAGGCCAGTTAATACCAGCTTCCCTTTCAAATCTCTTGATAGCAACATCAAGCTTTGCTTTTTGCTTATAAGTCAATGGGTCATCAAGTCCATACTTCTTGATATAATCCATATATCTTTTTTCATTAACGAGAGTGTCTGTGAATCTCTCTACTTCTATTCTGTTCCCTCGAACACGAACAGGTATTCTGCGACCCTTGTACATCTTAGACAAGAGGTACTGAATCCAAGCAGCGAAGACATTTAGGATATTTTCATTGAGTTGCTGCT
>Ga0208767_1002601_pt1 | contig 13512 bp, 7 predicted proteins | sample VirMetDEL_Mar_21_FD_184514 | JGI IMG/M metagenome (GOLD analysis project Ga0208767, IMG submission 184514) | Aqueous microbial communities from the Delaware River and Bay under freshwater to marine salinity gradient to study organic matter... | ecosystem: Environmental > Aquatic > Marine >... | reverse complement strand
TCTTATGCTGCGGTTGTATTAGCTTGTTTTATTGATTGTTACTGGAATTTGTACTCTTGCTCCACTATCTCTACCTATAACTGTTAATGTAGCATATAATGATGTTTGGGTTCCAAATAATGTATTAAAACTAGTTGCTCTTAAAGATAAAGTTGTACCAATTACAGTTTGTGAAACATCAGTACCATTAGTAACTGCTGTACTATTTTGATTTAATTGATTAGCTTCTTGTGAATCAATACCTGTTCCTGTAAACACGCTCATTAATCTAACATCCGAAATAATAAACACATAACCTGAAGGTTCTGATGTTCTATCGTTATTCAAATAATTTAGAGTTTGGGGAGTGATTGATGTAGCAGCTGTTTGTTTTAATACTATGTTTTCCGAACCAAGTGAAATGACTGGCATTTTAGATGTACCACGAGGTAAGGTAGCTAATTTATATTTCATGATTTGTGTTTCATCAGGAAATGCTTCTAAAAGAGGCATGTTTTCGATGGCTTCACCATAATATGCAGAACCTGAAGGATGTGATGGGTTGTATAGAGTGTAATCTATTTCATCATCACCTAAAGCAAATTGAGTAATCTTAAAAGTACCATTACCTTTAGCTAAAAGCTCCCTTCCTTTTTTAGTAAGGATAGCATCAATGGTTACTACTTGATTATTTAAATATCCCATGTTAAATATGTTTTGTTATAAATATATGTTTTTTTTATTTTTGTTCCAAATTTGAATATTAATCAAAATTATTTTTACCCATAACTAGAATCCTTGGGGAAATTTATTAAGTATACTTTGGATATTAGACTTTTGGTCGTCAGATAAATCATTAGGTATTAATAATCCTTTACCTGATAATGTTTTAAATCCTTGTGATCCTGATGGGGAGGATTGATATACAATTACCGTGTTACCAGTTTCTGTTCTTCTTCTTATTGTAAAATTATTAATCACATACCCATTAATCGGGAGAAGAAATGGGTTTGGGGTGACTTTAATTTTATTATATACTGAGTTTTCATACACATCGTGATCGTATGTGGATGAGCCTGAGATAATTGTAACATCATAATCACCTCCTATAGAACTTGTAGTAGAACCACTGGTTGTAACTTCTAATACTGTGAAATCTTCAGTTCTATAAATAGGTTCTGGGGATATAGATCCTGAATTGAGGTTCCATGTAATTCTGATTTCATCACCTCTCTTTATTATAAATGGAATTTGGAAATCTTCATATTTAGTCATTGAACCTGAATATGTTGGAATCCAATAATTTGTACTTGAAGAAGGGTTAATACTTGAAGAAGGAATACCTAAAGAACCTGAATTACCTCCTGAAGAAGTAGGGAAACTGATAGTATTAGACATTGAAACTGCTACATTTAAGGTATGAATTAATCCTAGTCCAGATCCCCTAGTAACTGCTGTTATTCCACTTCCTTGTTCGTAAGATTGAGAAACAGCATAATACCCCCCATCTAATTTAAAATATCCATCTCCTACAGATAAGAAGAAATTATCTCCATAAGAACTACTTTTTTCTAATATTACCTCATTACTAGCTCCTGAACCTGTGTTTATACTCCAACTTGCGGTATTAAATGAACAAGTAAGATAAGCTTCTGTTTTAGAAATTTCATTTCCTAAAACTAAGTTATATTCTAACCCTCCTTGAAATATTTCTTTTATATCTTTTGGAATAGAATTATAGTTTATCCCATTAAATGAACTACTATTATAACTAACCCCTACTTTTCTATCTTTTTCAAATATAGATGATAGGGATTGTGAATTAGTAGTTGAACCATCTAATTTTATAACTCCATCACCATATAAACTCACCGTACCATCTACAGCTCTAACTGTATAATTAATTCTAGATGATGTAATTTGAAATATATAATCGATATCAAATGTATAGGTATCCCATACTTCATAATTTTCTTTTGATGATCTAAAGGTGGCAAAATAAACTGGGTGTTTATCAACTACAGCTTTCTTACCATAAGAAACATCCCCATCAGTGTTGATATTGTAATCTGCACTTTGTAGTTTAACACCCTCATATCTAGGTTTAGTAACTTTTTTCATAGTGTAGTTACTATCAGGGGTTTGGGTTCTTTCTGCTGTGTTGTTTAAAATAGAATCTAAGTTGCTTGGGATAGCAATTCCTTCTTCATATTCAATATTCATCAAATATGTGTTAGGTCTATTATCATTAAAGTTATTTAATGTTGCATAATAGTCAGAATTTTCAAAATTAATAGTACTTGGGTCAATATAAGGATTAAAAGGAATAACTGATGCACTAACATCATCTACTCGGGTTGTTTGGGTGGAGTTTTGAATATTAATATCCCCATCAAAACCAAATAAAAATTCAAAGGATTCATTAGTTTCATCATAATTCAAATTCTCTAAAAAATATGCATTTTTATTTAAAATATTTTGAGAAGATGTTGAAGTTGTATTAACATCAGTTAAAGTTAAACTAAAACTTGGGTTATTTCTTAATGTTGGGTAATTATAATTTCCATTTAAATCCGTTTGGTTAACTACAATAGAGTATGCTTGCCATTCATCTCCTACATCTGCACTTTCACTATTCCAAATAGAACTGGCTTGCATTGTAACTTGCATAACACCTGTTGGGGCTGTATTTGGAGTCAAACTAGATCCTGAAATAGGGCTAAGATATACAAATTCTGAATTGTATGTAGTTTTATCATTGAAACCAAAACTTCCATTACCTATAATAGGACGTCCAGATCCTGTTGAGGAATTCATTCCTACTGTGTAAACATCAATACTAGCAGTTACATATAGATCTACCCCACCAGATAATTGAGTATTATAACCCCCAAGTGAAGCTGTTTGGAATCTAAAAATATCCCCATCAGCGTAACCTTCTCCGGCATTTTCTAAATTAAATTCTAACAGGCTAGCAGAAATAGTAGAGGCGTCAAATGCAATAAAATATACACCCCCCCAACCACTTGTAGTACCTGCTGCATTTCTTTCTCCTTGAGTGTGTAATTCAAATTGACTACTTGAAGGATCAAGTGATTGGGTTGTTGAACCCGTAGGGACTGTGTAATAACCACCTCCAAGTGGATCTGGGTAGATGATTGGATCGGTAAGACTTGGGTTAGTAAATCCTGGTAGGGAGAAAGAATTTGTTGTAAAGAATGTAGAATCCCAAATTCCTAAAGTTAACCCACTATTTAAGGGGTTTAATGCTTTTGGTCCTAAAGTAATAATTAAATCAGTACCACCTCCTGCAGTAGCACCTAAAGATTGAGAAGGGATTGTAATGGTTTGTCCTTGGGTAAAACCTGATCCACCCTGGATTACTTCTATTGGAGAACTAGTTCCCAAAGATGTATCACTAAGAACACGCACAACAAATCTTCCTCCAGACCCTTGACTAGCACCCATATACGCTTGGGGATAATCAGGATTAATTAAAGAAAAAGAAGAGGTAGTATATTCTGCTGTTGATAAATCTTGAACCAATTCTGGGAATGTAGAACCTGATCTAGACCATACTCTTCCAACACCACTAACTGATGTTTTAGTAAATCCTAACCCCATGGTATAGATTTCATCCCAACCTAAACCATCACTATAAATATCAGAGCCTGTATTATATGAACCTGTGGAAGGTGATGGTAAAGTAAATCTTGAAAATGGAGTAATTTTTAAACTAGATGAAGTACTATAATGTATCCCATCTCTTGCCCAAGCAGGATATACTATATTTTTTCCATTAAAATGGTCATCTGGAAGTCCTGGCCAGCTTCCATCACTGGGGCCACTAATAGACTCACTAACCCAATTTTGGGCTAATACCATAGCTGTAATATACCAAAGTTGGGATTCGCTAGGATGAGGTGCCATATGGACAATTGAGGCTGTTCCTTCATAGTTAGGAGGATTTCCAAGTTCAGTTGATTCTTGTTCAAGTTGAGAATAAGGAGGAATAACCCCAGCATCACTTACTGAAATCATCATTGGGATACCACCTGTACCTGTTGTTTGATAATTGTGGAAACCTGATTCTATTATTTGAATCTCATATGTAGTTTCGGTAGGTGAAGATTGTTTAAATGGGTTATAAAATAAAGATTGAGTAGTAGCGGCTTTTTCACTACCACTATATTCCCCATCATAGAATTCTCTTTGTTTGTTTTCTACAATTGTAGTTAAACCTAATTCGGTTGGGATATTATTATCCCAAGATTGTGTAATAGGCAATTGTTCAAAGTTTGGAGAACCACTATAGTTAAATTGTTCAGGTGAACCCCCTGTACTACCCGTAATCTCACCTATTTCAATACTTGAGGTCAATTCAAGGTTTTCATAATTTAGAGGTTGGTTCCAAACAATATTACCTACTGAACCTGAACCATACCTTGCAATTGTAGTTACTTCAGATAATTTAGGTTGAGGATATCTGTTTCTTTCAAGTAAATGTTGTTTAATAACAATACCTGTGGAAACACTTGTACGAGCAGGAACATAATTTTTGACTGCTTTAAAGATTGAATTATCAAAGTATTTAATTAATCTTAAATAATCATAAACATTACCTTTAGTATATTTTTCAAAATAATACTTTGCTGTGTTTTTTAATTTAGGATAATAATCTAAAGATTCAGAAATAAATCTTGGATCTGCTAAAGCATCAGCAACTACACCAAAACCAAATGATTGAATTATGTCATCATTTACCTCATTTTGTGGGGAAAATGCTACTTCCAAATTAGTAATATCTTCTGTATAACTTCTACTAATTTGATAATCTTGTTGTATGCTTCTAAAAGTTGATAATGTAGTCCCATAGTTCTGGGTGTCATCAATTTTTATTTTTTCTGTTATTCTGTTTCGTAATCCTATAGCGGGTTGATCTAAGAAATAGATTTCAGTATTAGGTTTACTAAATGTTCTTAAAGTAGAATTTTCATAAAATAGTATATTATACTCACTCGAGGTAACATCTCCATCGGGATTCACAAAAGAAGATGTTATCAACAAATCAGCGGCACCTGTAATTGCAGGATGCATGGATATCATTGATTCAGTATATGAAGAACTAAGAGAAGAAGTAAATATACTTTCCATCTCATTCCCTAAAGGAGCTCTAAAGTTTAAGATGTCAAATGAACTTAACGAACCTGTAATGTTTATACCCTCAATTGATTCAGGGTTCATTACAAAATCATTAAATATATTTTCATCTAAAGAATTACCATAATATCTAAATTCTTGTAAAGAACCAGAAAATATTTTACCAGAATCATTTAATGTTATTCCTCCAACTTGAGAACCAGAAACAAAACCCCCTAGATAAATACCATCAGCAGAACCAGTTCCAAATTTATTCCAAGCTTCATTAACTGATGATGAAACATTGGAAACAATACTTGCAGATCCTTCAAATCCAATTTCGTTCCCATCCCAACCATTGTATGTTTTGTTTTTAACATATAATGTGTAGGTTGTAGCATTACTGTTATCACTCGCAGATACGTGCGTATCTCTTTGAAGCATTACGGACCACCACCCTTTATCAAAGAATGGTAAATATATGTCGTTAGACACAGCTACCCCACCATCAGCCGCTGAACCTGAGAGGTAAAAACGCATTATACCCCAATCTTCATATTCACTAGAATATGAACCTGAGTATGATCCTGAAGTGGAACCTGTATAGAATAAAGCAATACCAAAATCAAAATCTATAGAGGTGTCATCTCCATCAGATTTTTTAACAGCCAATGATTGAGTGAAGAAATCACCAGCATATGATGATGAAGGATAACCTGTTGTTTTAAACCTAAATTGAAAACTATCAGGAACAATATATTCACTATCTACAATTCTATTCCTTTCAAGTGGCATCCAAGGGAATACAACTGATGCACTTGCTACATTTTGAGTTGAAATAGGATGAAAAGCATAACTATATCTATTATACCATAAATCATAATCATTTGTATTATCTTTATCTTTCCCACCAAATTCACTAATCCTAAGAATAGTACTTGGAATACCCCAAATATTGATAAGTTGTCTTAAACCAGAAATCGTACCTTTTTTCTTAACAAGGTAAGACATATTGTGGTAAAGACGTTTAAAAATTTCTTTACTTACTCTATCAATAGCATATGGGTATCCTGGTTCATCTAATTGGGCAACATAATTAAGGAATGAATAATTTAAATCCCAATAATTAACTACATTACCCCCATTTACAGCAATGTAATCTGTAATTAATTCACTACCTGTAGGAGGGACATAAGAACGATCATTTTCACCCGTTAAACCTATATAATTATCTTGGTTATTATAATTGTTACCAAACCCTTTATACCCTAAAGATGAAATAGCATCATCAGCTAATTGTAAAGGAATACCAGAATCTAAATCACTTGTAGTATTATTTTTTTCAGATACAGCTTTAGTGTACAACCAAATTTCATCAAAGTGTTGACCAACCATATTTGAAAATTCAATATATTGGTTGTTATCATCATTATCCCTAATAAATTCTGGGATTGTGTAGTATAACCAGTTTTGGTTGTTATTGTCATATAAAGAAGCGGATAATAAAATCCCTCCATAATATTGTGAATTTTCTACATCACTACCTAACCATACAGAAACACTTACATCTGTGGTAGGTAAAAGTGTATAGGGGAATGAAGAACCTGTTTTTGGATAAGATAATGAACTACTATTATAATATAAGTAATATTCGTACCCATCAAAATTTTTAATTAGGTTTTCAATATTAGTTTCAGCAGAAGCAATACTTGAAGATACACTGTATGATTCTGAGGTAGGGCCTGTAATTGAAGATAGTGTATCAATATCTGCTTCATATGCTTGAATTTGTTCTACTTTTTCAATAAAATTTTCAATCCTTTTCTTTGCAGAAGAGAAATTAACAAATTCATTAAATGTATTGTATGAATAGTTAGGTGTAATTTTTACACCTTTTTGATTTAATACATTTTGTAAATTGTCTTTAGATGCTGTTGAGTTTGTAGATAATAATTCAGACTTAGATTTTAATTCAGTTGAATTATTAATAAAATCTTTAATTTCAAGGTTTGTATTAGGGCCTTGAAGATAAGTTATATCTGAGGGTAATTCAATGATATTAGGAAATTCAACAGAATATCCAACAGATTCAGCTACTTTAGTAACTACACTTAATGTATCTTTAACAACGTATTGAGGTGGTAAAGCATCATATAATTTAATTAAAACCGAAAATTGGGTTTCACTTGTATCTAATAATATATTTACACCTATATGAAGTTCATTGTTCCCAAAATTGATATAAAATTCATCAAAATATTCTGAAGAATTTATTTCTGCTTGGAGTTGGGCAAGTGAATCTGCTATTTCTGGGTTGGTGAGGGTGTTAGATTTTAATCTAATTTCAGTTCTATCAGAAGATATTTCAGATAAATAATATAAATTTTCTTCAGAAGAACTTAAATGATATCTAATAAAATTGTAAACAGTATAAAGTTGACCATCATCAAATCCTAAATTAGTTAAATCGTCGGCAGGGGATAATTCTATTATTTCATTATCATTTTCATCATCTCCACTTGGGGACGGGACTAAAAAATAATTTGTGAAATTAGTATCTTCACCAATTAAATTTTTATTAAAATCATATACCCAAAGTTCAACTTTATCTTTAGTTGGGGTAAAAGAAGAAATTATATTTTCATTAGGAATAATAGTCTGATCAGACAGTTCAAATCCCTCATTAATTAGAGTATTAGGATTAATTTGGGAAATTGATGCTGTAACTTCTGATGCCATTTAATTTTTATTTATAAATATCTTTATAGTAAATTTTTTATAGAAAAAATAATATAATTATTAAATATTTTATGATTGTTCCTGTAATCCCCCTTCTATTTCTTCTATAGGAGTGTTAAATTTTTCTTGGATAAGAATAACATTTTCTCGTCTTAACGCTAAATTTTCTTCTCTTAAATCTGCTATTTCTAATAAAAGTGCTTCAATTTCTTCTTGATTCTGTTGAAAACCAACATATTCTGTACTTTCGGTAATTAAATAAGTATGGGAATCTGTTTGACCCTCTTGAGGAATTTCAAAAAAAAATTTGCTATATAAGGTAAAAAAATCTTCTATAGTAGCCAAATTTATATCAAAAAAACTAGGATCAGGTTCTTGTGGTGCTAATTGAGAAAATGAAGTGTTAACAGTTTCATTAAATTTTGATTTACTAAAAACTTGTCTATTTAAGTTTACTTGTTCCATTATCCCTTACTCACTTTAAATGTAATATCTTCATCCCACACTTTAGTAACTCCTCCTACTACGGTTTTAATTAAAACTGTATAATATCTTTCAGGTTCTAAACCATTCATATACACATCAAAATAACTTGAAGTAGCATCAGCACTAATACGTGTTGATGTTGAATCAAAATTAATTACAAATTCATTAGTTGAACTATCTTTAATAGCATATAATGATTGTGATTCAGGAAGATAATAGTTTTCTGTATAATAAGAAGCTGTTATAAACTGTCTATCAGGATATTTAGGTATTGCTGCTAGTCTAAATCGTGGAACGCTTTCAGAATAGTATACTCCAGCATTGTTGTAAATTGAAACAAAAGCTTCAGGAGTGTTTAATATTGTATTTGTAGATGAACCTGTATCAAATGAATAATCAATCCATCTAAATTCTAAATAAGGAGGATAAATAGTATTAGTATCAATTGAAAAATTCTTAAAAATAGGTTGGATGTTAATATTAGTAGATTCTTCAATACTGCTTGTTAATTTTACTAAAAATCCATCATTTGGGATAGTAGAAGCAGACCAATCAGTAACTAAGGATGTTACTACAACATCAACATCTAAGGGGTTAGCATAAGCAAATGATTGAGAGTAAATAGGAGAACCATAAACATCCCCACCAGCTGTTTCCCACTCAACTGAGCCTGAGTAGTCCTTCCAGTTCCAACTAGTACCATTTGTTGTTTGGGGTGAATTTTGATAATACCCTGTACCCATCCCCCAACTACCAGAAACAGCATAAAAATATAATTGAGTATCTGTGTTTAAGCCTGAAGAAGCTGCATTATAATTTTTTAAATGGGCAGACCAAGGAGAACCTGAAATTTTATTATCAATAACATCTTGGATTTCAGAAGTAGAAAATTGGATTAAATATCTACTATTATATCTATTTCCTAAATAAAAATAAGATGAGGCCTCAAGAATCTGGTCTAGACCAGTATTCATATTTGGAAACTGTTCATATAATGTAGCGTCTTTTGTAGGATATATTTTGTATACTGCCATGTCTTTTTATTAAAATGGTACTACTCTACCTTTAATATCTTCATTAGGGAATTTAATCTCAAAAATCATAGGATCAATTGAAGGGTATACTACATCATTTACGGTAGCCCCTTGAACATCATACCCATAAGCACTATAACCTAATGCTTCTCCTGCTTTATTAACAATAGTAACTTTTTTAACAGTTTGAACACCTTCTACTTTATCTAACAAAACATATAAATCAGGTAGTAATATAGGTTGGTTGATTTGCCATTGATTTATATCAAAATAATTTTCTAATGAATTAATACATCTAGTTAATACTTCATTATTATTACTATTAGGTAAAACTATAATATTAAACTCTACCCCAATATTAACAACAAAGGCATCTTTAATTCTAATAGCATCATTAATCATTCTATATTCAGAAAGATATGTTTTAAGATTCTTTTTTAGGGTTGTTGAAGCCGTTCTTAATTTTTTATCTATATCATAAGATAAAATGTATAAATCTAAAATTGTAGGTAATTCACCAGGCTGATATTCTGCTATTTTAGCAGGTATAGCATAAGCTTTGGCAATAACTCCTAAATTTGAAGGCATTGATAATGCTCTAATAAGATAATCTTCTTTAGTTACAGTACGTAATTGGTTTTGGAAATTACCTGTAGCATTTTGTCTAATTTCTTCTATAGTATCTCCATCTTGACCACCATTAGCTGCTAAAACATTATTAGTAGCTAGTGAATTAAATATTTGATTGGCTAAACTAGTATTAGCTAAATTGGTATTTAAAAATCTAACATTAGTATCATCTACAATTGTTAATGCTCCAGCTTCAACGTTTGATTCAACCCCACCACCAGTTAAATACCTAACTGTTAGAGTTGTATTATATGGAGCAATACCATAAGTATTTGTAAATACAAAATTTAATGGGGAGAATGCTGTTGTTAATTTAGTTTTTTCAAAAGGTAAACCTAAACCTACATTATCAGGGTTAGGAATAATTTCTTCATCAGTATCTCCAAAATTTCCAGCCCCAAATTGAAGTTCTAAAGATCCTGTGTTTTTAAAACGGGTTACAAATCTTCTTTGTACTTGTTTTAATTGGAGAAGATAAGGAGCATCACTGTTGTCTATATAATTTGGATCGTTGGTATTTGTGTTTCTAATTGTATCGAACACATTTTCTTGTGCTAGATTAGGTACCTCATACCATTCATTCCCCTCACTATCAAACACATCTAAAACTCCAATAATATTAGTATCATTAATAGTTCTAGTGTCAAATCTTACAGCAGCATTAAATGTTAAAGAAGTTGAATTTACTGTTGCTGAGATAGCTTTTCGAGTCTTTTTTAATAAAAAATATGTAGGGGTAGTACCTGATAATTGATAGACAGATACTTCTGTTGGATCCATTGAACTTGAAACTGTGAAATCTATTGCATCTTCAATTAAAAATTGGGTATTAGAATTAGTATTAGATGTTACTTGGGTATTTTCTGGGATTAAAAGAGCATAATCATAATCCGGTACAATTACACTACCACTTGATTTAGCGGGTACTTGTTGGTAAAAATCAATATTAACAGATGCTGCTGTTGTTACTTTAGGGGTATAACCTAACATATAAGCTAAATTAAACAAATTTTCTGTTTGTCTAGCTTTTTGGATAAAAGTTTCTTGGATTTGGTTATCTAAATAGAATGATAAAACATCCCCAACATAAGATGCCATTTCCATAAATAACATCCCTGTTGATTCAGGGGTAAAATCATTATATGTGTCTGGGAAATAGGTTTTAGAATATTGTATTAAAGTATTTCTAAAATCATTAAAATCCCTATTAATATATCTTATGTCTCTTTTTAAATCAGCCATTATTGTAATAATATATCTATTGTATCTTCAATCCCAAATAAAACTATTTCATATGTTAATATAAAATTTATAGTATTATTATCTGGTTGGTTATCAAATTTTATTTCTTTTACTACAACTTCAGGAAACCTAGACGATAAAGATGCTTCTATTGTAGATTGTAATATTTCTAAAGTAGAATTATCAATATTTCCAAACAATAATGCTCTTAAATCAGCTCCAAAATCTGGGTTAAATACTCTTTCTCCTTTATTGGTTAAGAGATAGTTAATTAAATTGGCTCTAATTTGATCTCTTGTTTGGTAAGTAGGCACAAATACAGCATCCCCATTTAAAGGAAACCCAAATCCTACTGCTTTTCTAGCATTAGAATCAATAGGATATTTACTTTGTATAATTTGTGCCATTTATTTTTATTTTTTATTCATTAGACCAGCAATCATGCCCATATCAACTTCTCCAGGAGGGAGAGTTCCATTAGCAGCATCATAACCAGCTTGTGGTCTAAATGTTTGAGCGTTTGAAGAATTAAATGAAAGTGATGTTTCACCTAATGCTTGCTCGTATAAACTACGCTTTTGTTCAGCAGTCATTGATGGTTGAGTTGGAACTCCACTATATGGAGGTTCAGGTTTAACTGATTCTTGCATAACTGCTACAGATCCTTTTGGAGCACGAACTGCCTCCAAAAGAATATCTTTCAATTCCTCTTGGATTGCCTCTTTTACGGCATCTTTGATCATTTTTTTAAGTTCTGTAGATTTCATTTTTGTTATAAATATTAAAATTAGTGATTTTTATAATGAATTACTTAAACTTAATTGAAATTCCCAATATTCTAATTCTTCTTGTAATTGGTTTATTTCTTTATTTTTTCTTTCAATATCACTATCATAAGGTTCCAAACCAGGATATTGTTCCAGTCTAAGATTAGGGTTTTGCTTCCCCCATTCATTGATAAGTTTTTGATTTTCGGGGTTGAGGAGGAAATTAGCACGTGATTGTATTAATTTTAAAAGTTCATCAGAAGCTTTTCTTCTTTGTCTTTTAATTTTATCTATTTTAGGGGTAATTGAATCTTTTCTACTTAAAATAATAAAATAGTTATCTATATTATATTTTACTTCTTCCACTAAAACTTCTATTGAGGTTGAAAATGAGTATGAACTCAATGTATTTTCTTTCCCAGAACCTTGATCTGGGGGTATAGAATATAAAGTAACCCCTTTAACATTATCATCTTCCCCATATGCTTTTACTCTCCTTGCAGGAAAATCAAAAGTATTATCTGGGTCAAATTCAAGAGTTAATCTAAAGCCTTTATAAAATAGAGGATTATTCGAATTAGAATCTAAACTATCTAACAATGCTTGATTTCTTACAGCATTTATGTTAGGGTTTGAATTAGAGGGAGAAGTTACTGATAATGATTGTTGGATAATATAACTCATATTTCCTAAAGTAGCATCAATATCGGATTGTGTAACTCCACTACTATCTTCTCCATTTGAATTAATACCAGTTGTTAAACCTCCACTACTATCTTCTCCATTTGAATTAATACCAGTTGTTAAACCTCCACTACTATTTCCATCAATATAATATTGACCAATTTTAAAATCCCCATTTAAACTAATATTGGGATCTCCAACCATCCCAAATAAAGAATTTGAGGGAAGTTGGAGTGGAGAAGGTGTGACTTGTTTCCAATTAGTACCATCCCACTGATAGGCAAGACCATCTTTAGGTAAAGATAATAATAATCTTATAAAAGCTATAATTTTGATTATTTTTCTAAAAATTGGATCAAAAAAAGATAATTTTTCAACAATAGGGATTAAAATTGAATTTATTTGTTGAATAACACTAGGAATTATCTCCAATGACCCCTCAAATTTGTCTAATACTTTACCTAAAGTGTCTAAAGCATCAGAAAAACCATTAATAATATTAACAGGGATACCAATTCCAGGAATTACTGCAGTAGGTATTGGTAGAGCTTTAATAACTGTAACTGCTTTTTCTAATCCTTCTAAAATTGGATCAATAGTTTCGTTTAAAGTTGTTAATGTTGATAAAGGAGATTTAATTACATTTAAAGTTCCTTGTAAAGTGTTTTTTTGGGATATTATAATTTTAAGAGTATCCTCAACTATGTTTAAATTATTATTAATTTGTGATTTTAGAGAAGTAGGAATTTTGGGTGCAGAATTAATAACTTCAGGAGTCAGTAAATCTGTGGGTAAATCTTCACCTAATAATA
>Ga0208767_1002600_pt1 | contig 13525 bp, 7 predicted proteins | sample VirMetDEL_Mar_21_FD_184514 | JGI IMG/M metagenome (GOLD analysis project Ga0208767, IMG submission 184514) | Aqueous microbial communities from the Delaware River and Bay under freshwater to marine salinity gradient to study organic matter... | ecosystem: Environmental > Aquatic > Marine >... | reverse complement strand
TTTTAATTTCAAAAGATGTAAACTCTTGTATACCAGTTACACTAAACTTATGATCTTTAAAATCATTGTCTTGTACTTCATCACCTGTTGACGGATCAATTGATATATCTGACGATCCATCAGAGTTAAATGGAGTAAATTCTATATCTTTAATTCTTCTTGTTTCTTCACCACCACTTACTCTAAAGAAAGCTTTAATTGATGAAGATGATCTAACACTTGCCGCAACTCTTATATCTAAAGCTGTTGATGGATTTTCTAAATTAACTGTTTTAGTTATGTAAACACCTTCTGATGATCCACCTTCTACTGCTGTGTCTTCTTCAAAGTCAACTGTGTTTGTTAATTTAGCCACAATAGATGCTCCAGAAGCTGGCGCACTACCCATTGTTAGTGTTGTTCCAGAAACTGTAAAGTCATCTACTGGTTGTAATTTTAATCCGTTTTTCTTAATCGCAAGTAAATGTACACTAGCTGGTGTGCTTGATAATGTAAATGCTGTCGTGCTTCCATCACCAGTAAATCTATCTGTTGATGATACAGTAGGATTATTCAATCTATTATTAATCGCAAAAGCATTTGTTCGTTTCATATCTATAAATGGTGATACGTTTGCATTCTCTGAACTCATTGTAAAGTTTACAATTAAAGATTTACCACCTGACATTTCGTTTGTTTGATTTATTGTACTTGCAACTAATCTTGGTGATGTAAAGTAAATATTATCTCCTACAACTGTGTTTGATGCTGTAGTATCTATTGTAAATGGCGTTTCTGTTCCGTGAACTGATTTACCAGTTGTTGTTTTAATTGTCGCTGATAAATCTGTACCTGGTTGTGTGATTTGACCAATCTGTAATTGCATTACATCAAACGCTCTATTTTCTGTAGCGACTACTGAACTACCACCAACATCACCTGAAGATGTTGCTGTTCCAGCAGTTGTAATATCATAACTATCTAAAGTTATGTTTGAAATACTTGTATATGTTCCATTTATCGCAGAGTGTGCAATACCATTGTAAGTACCTGCGGCAACTCCTGATATTGTCACGTTATCACTTGTTGAGTGCATACCATGATTTTTGTGGAATACTCTTATAATACCTGTACCATTAAATGTTCTTAATGGATTAGCGCCTAGTGTTCTACTAGGTAAATCTTTATTTGCTAATGTTACTGTACCTGAAGTAGTAGTATCAAATACTGCTTTCTTCATATTGAATTTTAAGTCTTCCATTTGTTCAGGTGTCCATGTACTATCGTTTGCTGACTTAAATAATACACCTGTCGCTGGTTGTTTAGATACTGTTCTATCACTACCTATTACTGTTTCACCTAGTCTTGCTGTGTAAACTGCGTAATCAGTAGAATCTGTTTTTAATACTAAACAATATTCTATACCCTCTTGTAAATACACAGGTGATGGGAAAGTAAATGTTGTTGCTGTACTTGCGTCTGTACTTGTATTTACTGAACCTGGGTTTAAATATTTTTGTGCGAATGGTAATACATCATTTGTTGGATAACCATTAGCCATTCTTCTAATTTCAGCTCTAACTGGAATTGTATCTGATTTAGTTGAGAAGAAACAATCAACACTTGTGATATAACAACCATCACCCTGGTCAATTATAAATGATTGTGCCAATGGATCTGGTGGTCCTCCACCCCCTCCATTATCATTATTTTGTGGTGGTGGTAGTGTAACTGAACTTGAAGATGATCTTGTAATTCTTCTTGTATCAGAAACTTGTCTTCTAACAACTCTAACCTCTCTAGTTGAAACAACTGCTTCTCTAACAGTTTCTTGTAAACCTTTTGCTGAATAATCTGCCTCAGCTGATGTAGCACTATCTGATGAATTTAAATTTGCGTTTGTTGATGAACTAGTTAATCTGAATACTCTTTTACCTGTTCTCCATCTAGGATTAGCATCTACATTTGGATCAGGTATAGCAAATGTACCACTTATAGCACCATTTGCATCTGTATTTAAATTACCACCAAGTGATCCACCAGATGGTGTCACATATGCTGTAATTGATTGTTCATCAAAAAATGGGAAAACTCTAGTATTAGGTCTCATACCTTGAGCAGTAAATGATATTGTTCTACTTCTAATAAAAGGTACAAAGTTTACACCTACAACTCTATCACCTAAACTTTGAATAACTGATACTGGCATAACATCTGTTCTAATACCACCTCTAGTTTGTACCACGTCTCTATTTGTTGTTGTAGTGATTGTTCTACCATTTTGAGTAGTATTTGATCTAGGATTACCTGACCATTGATCTTGCCACTCGTTCCATTCTGTGCCTAGTGGTATATCTGAAATATTTTCATTTGATAATCCCATTGCTCTTCTTAGGTTATCAAAAGTACCGTTTAAGTTTACAACAATGTCTGGCGCTCTACTTGTTTCTTTCCATTCATCAAGTGGTGGATCTAAATCAATATCACCAATCCAATTGAAAATCATATAAGGCTGTAGATTTTCTGATTTTGTAGCGAAAGGTTGATCTATAACACTTGTTTCTGAATAAGGTAATGTTATTACATCACCTGTTAATTGATAATTCGCAGCTGTTCTATCTGCCGCTACTATTGAAGTACCATCTTCATCTATTTCTTCTAACTCAATGTTATCTTCATTAAACATTGGTCTAGCTTCACCTCTTACTCTATCAATCGCAAGTTTGTAATCATTGTTTCCAACATCACCAACATTATGACCTGTAAAGTTATCAACTACGAAACCATTTTTAAATCTATCAAAACCATTTGCGTCTTGTATTTGTAAAGATTGAGCATCAGCTTCTAATAAAGAAAGTTGAGTATAGTATTCAATATTCTGTATTCTTTTTTCTAAACGACCTATGTCTCTCATAGTAAATCGTCTATTATCTTGTTTCTGTACGATTACCTCATCTGTATTTAAAGTATAAGATGGTATTGTTAATGTTGCCAAGTGTAAATGACTATCTAAATTTTGTGGTGCTAAAGGATTTAATGAAGATGCACCTTTAACTACTTTTAAGTCACCATTTCTGGTTATGAATATTTTATCTATTCTATTTAAGAAGAAAGAAAAGTCTGTTGTAATATCAGAGTTAAATTCTGGTATATCAATTGTACTGTTACCTGTTCCATTGTAACTTCTTTCAAAGTCTGAACCAGATGTAGCACCTGGTAATGTTGAAGCATCATCTACTCTAGGTCTAAAATCTAAACTATCTCTTAACTCAAAAGTCGTACCTAAAGTTTCTGATGTATAACTTGGTATGTTTTCATAAGTAACTACACCAGCATAAGAGTCTACGTCAAAATAATCACCTGATCCATGTGAGAAGAAATCAAAATTAATTAACAATTGACCAGTTGGTTTTAATGCACCTGGTTTTAATTTAATTCTACCTATATCATAGAAGTTATCTCTTTGACCATTATCTAAATCAAATCTACTTGTAATATCAGTATGTGAACTTGTTGCTGTCGTTCCAAATGCAGGTGACATATAAATGTTATTGATTTTAAATATATCTGCTTTAGCTAGACCAATTACACCACTTTCAATAATTGATTGTGATGATATGTTTAATGTTGATCCACTATTTAAAGATTTTGTTTTAGAACCAGCCACTGATCTACTTACAGTTGCTGTTAATTTTATTTTATGACCTGCGAAGTTAGCTCCAAAATCTAGTGTTAGTGTTTTACCAGTTGGAGATCCACCTAGTGTAAATATAGCACCACCTTCGTGATTATTACCAGAAGTATTTAAAACATCACCTACACTACCTGTTCCACCAGAACCTGTGGACATTATTGTAACTGTAAAATCATCATCTGCTTGTGATACAAAAGTTTCATTTGTACCAGCAGTAAAAGTTTCATCACCATTTGATGTTAATGTTTTAACAAATTGTCTTCTAACATTAAAGTTAGTATCTGTCGCTCCACTATTTGCATCTGTTTTTAGTGTACTTACTGTTGTGTTTGGTAATTTAAATATTGAAATATTTTGTTCTGGATTTTGTAATTTCGCTCTTCTTCTAGTTGCGATACCACCAGTTGTCACATCACTACCACCAACGGCAGCAGTTAGAGTTAATTCTGTTTGTGATATAATATTTCTTACTGTACCTGTGACTGTACCACCAGCATCATTTGTAAATGATATAGAATCATCTACTTTTAATTCTGTTGTAAATTTAGTACCTTTACCTCTTACAGTTGCATTTGAGTTTGCCACTGTAATGTTTCCTGTTAATTCTGTATTCGTACCATTTGTAGCATCTAAAATTGTATCTGCTGTGTATGTAGGAGAACCTGCCATACCAACTTGTTTTATCTGTTCAAATTCAAAAGAAGTAACACCTTTAAAACCAATTCTATCTGCTTGTATTGTTCCAGCATTATTTGATGAATCACCTGTTAGTGTTTCACCTGCTGAGAAAGTACCTTGTACATTTGATACTACTACTGTTGTGTGAGAGGCTGTAGGATTACCTGACTGTGCTGTGACATTTAATGATGTTGTACCATCACTATCAAATAATTCAAAAGTATTTGCTGTAGTGTTTCTAACAACACAAACTCTAGCGCCTGAGTTAACCACACTATTTACAGAATATGTTCCACCTGTTAGAGTAATTTGTTGACCATCTACAAATCCATGTGAAACTAAAGTTGCGACAGATGGATTGGCAGCAGTAATTGCTATCGCCGCACCTTTCTTCGCTGTGTCTGACATAACAATACCAGTTGCACCTGAAGTTGCGCCAGTTACTTTTTCACCTGTTGTGTAAGTGACTTCTGTAGTTAAGTCTAGGTGTGTAAACATTTCTACATCAAATAGATAATGTCTGTAAACACCTGAAGTTGCGAATATGTCATTAGTTTCTGTACCTGAAATATATTCAAAACCACGAGACTTAGCTCTACCTATTTGTGTTACATCAACACCTACAGTTGGTACCTCAGTACCTCTGGCACTTGTAGGGTCTCTATATAGATTTACATTTTTAAATGCTTCTACCTCACCTGATACAAAACTAATATCTGGTGATCCATAAACGTTAGTTACATTTACAAAGTTTTTTACATTAAATCTTGTTTTGTTATTATTAGCGTCATCAGTATCTCTTGCTTTGTCAACATCAACATATGTTGTAGATAATACTTCTGCCTCATAACCATTTACATAAGATTTAAAAGGCGATACACCAACAGCAAGTTTAGTTGCTAATCCACCATTACTTGAAGTATAGATACCTCTATTATTACCACTTATTAAATGTTCTCTTACATCAAAATCTGGATTCGTTAAAACATAGTCACCTGATTCGTCAAATGTTCTTCTTGCTAAAGTTTCTTCTAAAATATTGTATTCTGTTGCTCTTGCTTGACCTTTAATTTTACCATCTTCTACTCTTAATAATTCAAAGAAGTTAGAATCTTCTGTTGATGATAAAGTTTTCTTTGTTAATGTTAAAAGTATTTTAAATCTATGAGCACCTGGCGCATTAACGTTTGAACTACCTGTTGCATTATCGTTTAAAGTTGCGTCATCATTTGGTGTTACAAATGATTCTGTGACTAGATAACCAATTCTATATGAAGGTGTGTTTGAATATTTGTCTAATATTAAAGTCTCTGCATCTGCTTGTACAAAATAACCATTTATATAATAAGTGCCTGCCGCACCTATCGCAGCAGAACCTGTAGCTGTTGTATTTACGACTGCTGATAAAGCAACACTGTCACTATTTGTTCCTGTAATTGTTTCACCATCTGAAAATACAAATGATGTATTATTTGAACCTGTCTTTTCGTATTTTACATAAAGAGTATCTGGATCAGAACCTGATAATGCTTCAGTATTAACTATCTCTGCGACAACACCTGAAGTACCACCTGTAATAATTGTACCATTTGTGAATTGAGCTAAAGTATTTGAACTAGCGATACTAGTTAATTTTACTGCGTAATATTTGTCATCAAATGCTACACCACCAGGTATTACAATAGACCCTTGTTTAAACATATGGTCACCAAATTTTTCAACTTGGTTCTGTAATATTGTCTGTGATTGTGTTAATTCTCTAGCCTGTACAGCAAACGCTGGTCTAAAAAGAACTCTATGGAATTTTTTACTTTCCGTAAAGTCATCAAAGTAAGGCGAGAGATTAAAGTCAGTTGGACTTGGCATTTATTCCTCTCTAAAATTCAATTATCAGTTTGACGTTCTCTGTTTGGTCAGCCGCTCTGGTAATTGGTGATCTGTTTTCTACATACATTATATCACCTTCATCTGCTGTAATTTCACCAGCATTATATCCACTTGTAAATATAACGTTATCTACAGTAGTTGATGATGTTGATGGAGTACCTGTTGCACTTGAAGATTGACCTGTAATTGTATTCGCACCTGAAAATGCTGTTAGATTACCATTACTATCACAACCCTCATCATTAAATCTAGTTTGTATGTAATATAAAATATTATTAGATGAGTCAAACTCTACTACTTTTCCTACTGCACCAGTTGTTGCTTGATTGATTTCTTCATCAGCTGTGAAAGTACCTGGTGATCCAGATAATAGTACAGCTTTTGTTCCTCTCAAAGTAGTTGCCGTTGCAGCAGAACCACCTGATTTAATATCTCTCATTAATGCAACTCGTCTAAAATCGTTGGCAGTAGTAAAGTCACCTGTGTTTGAAGTCTCTCCAGCTTCAAAGTTAGTGTTCATCATAACAAAAAATCCGCCCAATTCTTTGATTGCGTCTTTACCGTGTCCGCCTTTTGGTTCAATAATTACATCTAATTCTGAACCTGATAAACTTGTTGCTCCAGCTGAAACTATGTCAGAATTTCTAATATAACCAAATGTATAACCTGTACCTGGAGTTGTTACTGTAACTGCTGTTACAGCGCCACCTGATACTGTCACACTACATACACCACCTGATCCATCACCTCTGATTGGAACACTTGCGTGTGTACCATTTGTTCCACCAGAACCAGCTGTCTTAATTTTTACTATGTTGACTGCGCCATCAACTGCAGCAGAACTAACTGTTGAGTTAGTAGCAACTGCCATAAAGTCTGTTGATAAAAAGTTTGATTGTTGAGTCGCAGATAAAGTGTACATATATTTCCACTTGTAACCGTCTCCAGTTGTAAGTATAGATGAAGATGTACCAGTTGGCTCTACTGTTGAGTTAGCACCACTATTATTATCTAAACATTTGTAAACATTAAATGTACTTGACATGACATAAAAAGTTGCGTCAAATAAACTTGTTGCACCACTATTAGCAGTTTGGGTAGATGTACCACCCGTTACTCTATTTCCATAATCGTGTCTATAATAATCATAAACTGTACCAGTTGCCCAGTTTCTTCGAGGAATAACAATAGAAACATCTGAACTTGTCACTTTTTTTGCTGCCAGCATATCGTCAAAAGTATAAAATTCGTCTCCTATTGAATCTACAGGTGTTAGTGGACTAGCATCTGTACCCTCGTTATCTGTTCTTGCGTCTGGTCTTGTTGATGTTGCGAATGCTTGTGGTCTACCTATACCTAGATAGTACACATTAGCAGCCGCTTCTGTAAATGATTCCACAAATTGTTCCTGATTGTGGATTCTAAATTTGTTTGTTATTATTGCTGGCATTGTTTCCTCTTTTTCTTAATTATATTTATACGCTAACTTTCTGTGATTTCGGTTGGTAGCGCTAAATTTGTTTTTAAATCCCTATTTGTTATATCTTGGAATTGTACTAACTCACCATCTAAACTCGTATTGTACGTTCCTGTTAATCTAAAATTAGCCCAATTATGCATCTGCATAGGTGAGATCGCAGTAGTAACTGTACTATCTGAGACACCCCCTATTGTAGTTGTTTGAGCTCTACCCCCACTACCACTCATCATATTTAGTGCATATTTGTTAATAGTGTGCATTCTTGGTCCACAATACGCATACCCATACTTATTTGCTGATCCTCTAATTGTAATAGGATTGAAACCAACTCTAAATTTAAGTGATAATGCTCTTTTTAAAGTTAAGTCTCTAGTATTTGCTGTAAAGTGTTCACTTGTAGAATCTGTAAAGTCTGGATCAACTCCTAACTCTGGTGTACCTCTCAAAGTAGTACCATCATCTACTGTACCTAGTCTTCTACCAAATATAGTAGAGAATAAAGTATTAATTACGAGATCAATACCTGGATCAAATTCTAATCCACTATTAACGCCTGTGAAACTTCTAATTTGGTTATTTACTTGACTTGTAATATCAACTTGTCCAGTAAAATAGAAACCAGCTGTGTGCATAGTCTTTTTAAAACTATCTCTCCAGTCATTAATTGATCTACCAACTTTAATTACATATGAGAAATCCTGATAGTATAAACTATCTTGTATCTTCATTGTTGTTTCCGATAAGTGTCCGTCTTCATTTAAGAAAGTACCAGCTGTATCTACAACTGCATTTACTGTAATTGTTGCTGTTGCTAAATCGTTTTTCATAACTGTTGCTGTAACTTCTGAAGATGCTCCAGTAATAGTTGTATCTGTTAGAAACTCACCAGTCGCATCTTTTACAACTAATAAATTATTACTAGAGTCAAATGAAACAAATGTCGCTGATATAGCTGTTGAACTAGAGTCAAACCCTGTAATAGTTTCTCCATCTGTAAAATTACCTGCTGTTTTATCTTTTACAATAATTGTACTAGGTAAACTCATTGTTGGACTAGGTGACGCTTCAAAACCTGCGCCAGTTTCAATCTTTTTGGTATTAAGTAATCTACCTATCTCTGGACCATATGGAATTACTTTTGCACCTACACCTGTTCCACCAACTACGGCTGTAGGTAAAGATGTATAACCACTACCAGAGTTTATAATTCTTATATCTGTAATATCTTCATTACCTGAACCAGCTTCTTGTACAATTTTGTTTCCAGTATAAACATCACCTCTTACAGTTTCATCTTCTAATACTATATGGTCTGTTGATGTTGCGCCTGTTGTTCCATTCTCTGGTGTGATACCACCATTAACAACTGATACTTTTGCTATGGCACCACCACCATTTGTATTTGTATTTGTAAATGTTAAATCATCACCAATCGCATAACCAGAACCAGCGTCATCAATTAATAATTCTGTTATTCCACCTGAACCAACGTTATCCACTTGAATGATTGCGCCTGTACCACCACCTGCTAGTGTAATAGCATCATCTGGTGATAATAATCCACCATCATTTGTAATAGAAACAATATCAGGTATACCTGTGACAGTTGCTTTAATAAATGTATCTGATTCGTCTGTCTCAGTACCTCTTATTTCTTCTGATGTAACAAAAGTGCCTGTAATATTTTCTTCATTTAATATAAATTCACTTACTGTATTTGCACCTATTTGAAATTTAAATACATTTTCTATAATAGCAGTAGCGCCAGATGTTTGACCTGTAATTGTTCGACCAATTAAATCTGATGTATCACCAACTGTTGCAATTGCTCTTAATACTTTTTTTGTATCAAATTGACCATCCGATGCTCTTAACATTTGCTCTCTAGGATAAAAAATCTCAGCATCTAAATTAAATAGAAATCTAAAAAATACTTCATGTCCCCTAGCAGTACCTTTTGCTCTGTAAACAGATTTAATATTTTTAATTAGTTTTCTTTTATCTACACTACCATCTAAAATTTCAGGTAAAGTATTTAAAAATTCATTTCTAAATTTTGTTAAGAAGTTTGAAATAGCTTTATCAGGATCACGGAAGTTTAATAAATCTTGTATGTTGTTTACTGGATTAGGTCTATAATTAGATATTGTTGCTCTAGCTGTAGAAGTAGCACCTATGATAACCTCATCTTGTATAAACTTATCTTGTGCTGATATGAATAATCTATTATTAATTAAATCTTCAGATAATACTGTTGCAGTCGCATTTGATGTTTGACCAGTGACAGTTTCTCCTCTTTGAAATTTACCAAATCCAGAATCCTCTAATAATATTTTATCACCAGCATCTAAAGATGTTCTATCTGTATCTAATTTAGAAGCGTTTAATACTAAACTATTTGTTTGCGCTGTTTCTGTTTCTAATTGAATACCATCTGTTAACTCTATGTTCTCCAGAGTAATCTCTGCAGATTCCATAAATCTATAATATGATTTAACAAACTCTAAAAATTTAGGGTGATCGCTAAGTACAAACTCTGGTACTTGTTGATTAATTAAGTTGGTTATCTTTTTGGTAAATTTAGCCATTAGTAACTACTAGTTGTTGTATATCCTACTCCTGCTTCAGCAGAACCTCCAACAAAAGTATCAGCAGTTACTGTGATAAATGAATTAGCTGTATCAATTTCTATTATTTGATCTCTTACCGGTACCACATCATTTGAAGAAGGTGTAACTGTTAATTCTATTTTTGATGAAGCTGCGCCTCTAATATTTTCTACACTTAATACACTTAAAGAGTTTATAGTTATTGATCCATTCGTATAATCAATAGTGCCTTGAGTTTCATTTGCATAAACTCTTGTAGAGCCTGAAAAACTATAACGTCTTATATTACCTGCGCCGTCATCATCTAAATAAAATACTGTTGAACTATCACCAGATACTTTAAAACCTGAACTTTCTAATATACCACCAGCTGCTGAATTATGTCCCGAGTGTGGATTATATAATGCGTTTCTAAAGTAAACATTATATTTTGTAGATGAAGCTAATGTTGGTGTAAAATCTTTTCTAATTTTTAAAGTTGTTATATTTGATAGTATAGAATTATCTGTTGCATCAATTAAACTAGAAACTTTTGAATATCTAAATACGCCATCAAATTGTGATAGTGTGCTAGTATTATAATTTGTCAATGTAGTTAATACATCTGATTTTAAAGTTGTTGCTGTTTTAGTTGTAGATTTTGCGTTAAATTTAATTGTAGATGTTAATAATATTTTTGTTATTTCTGGATCAACAATTTCTGGTCTTACAGAAGCAACATTATATTTTTTTAACTGCGTTACTAAATCTGTTTTGGTTGTATTTGTTAAAGTTGAACCTGACGCTGCTTTAATCGCAATCTTAACTACTCCATATTGTGGAGTTTCATCATCTTCGCCACCCCAAGCAGATATTGATTGAGCATTTGGATATAATGATTGTACTATTGTTTCATAGTCTGCTGTTGTAACAGCTCTATCTTGCGCTGAATATTGTAATGGTGCATTAAATCTTATTGACTCTTTCGTTTGAGCCTCTGATCCACCTTGAGCACTTGATACAGTAGTTATACTTACATCAGAAAACCCACCTATGTTACCAGATAGAGTAAATGAACTTGCGCCATTTGCTTCATCTTTGTTTGATACAATATATTCTAATATAACAATATTACCATCATCTAATTTATTTCCTAATACATCATCGCCAAAGTAAACTTCAAATTTACCATCTTCCATTTCTTGTAAGAAATAAACTTTAGATGTTGCTGATATACTTGTTATACCTGTTGCTAATGTGTATGTGCTAGTTGTAGTATCACTAGCTGAATTTTGTACTGAAACTTTTAAAGTAGATGTATCAGCGCTAACACTTGGTATTACAAATCTTTGGTCAACATCTGTACTATCAGCTGTATATTTAAATGTGACTAAAGTACCCTCAAAAATTGAAATATTAGAAAAAGTATAAACACCATTAATAGGTGCTGTTGTATGAGCAGCATTTGTAACAAACTGATAAGTTTCACCATCAACAGTAGTTGTAAACGCTGTTCCTTTAGCCATAGTTACAGTTGCTGGATTACCAGTAACATTATTTAATAAAATGTCTATTGTTGCTGTAGGTGATTTGGGTGACGTAGGTGTATAACCTAACATCTTTGCTAATGATACAATATTTTTTCTGATGTCAGCACTGTCTAGGTACATTTCATTTGCTAACATATTAGCATTGAAACCTAGGTAGTGTGTATTGTAAGCAAGTAAGTCTAGTAAGACAGCAAAACCAGAACCTTCAAAATCATAATCTTGGAATTCTGATTGATCTTGTAAAAATGATTTTAAATTTGCTTTTATATCGTCAAAATCAAAATCTGAAACTTGTAATTTATTGCTTGCCATCTTATCTTAATCTTTCTAAAAATGTTTCTACCGTAATTGGGTTTTGTATTCCTATAACATAAAATTTAATTTCAAGTCTATATGCGTTTCTATCAATATCAGGATCAGCCAAAATTTGTGTTATCTTTGCTCTTGGCTCAAAGTTGTTTAACACTTCTTCTACTTTTCTTTGTAAGTTTAAAGCAGTCAATGGTGTCATTGGCTCAAATAATAACGCTCTTACATTACCACCAATCTCAGGATGGAAAGGTCTTTCAAAGTGATTAGTGTTAATTAAGTTTCTAACACTTCTTTTTACTGATTCAACATCAGTCAATTTGTTTACATCATTAGTAACAATATTTCTACCAAAGTCTAAATCTAAATCTTTGTAAATTCTAGTAGCACGTTTACTATTATTAGTTGCGTTTAAATTGGCCATACCAATATTTATACACTATTAACCAGCGTTTACGTTTGAACTACCAGAAATACTATGACCACACGAAGCCGTGTCGCCAGCCCTAACAACACCAATACTATTTACTTTAACAGTAGAAGAACTACTGTTCATTGGTGGTGTAGGCGCATGTGGTGGTAAACCATGACTTGCTACCTTATCACCTAATCTTACAACACCCTTACCATTAACAGAAACATTAGAACTACCCTCTATGGCGACACCACCAGCCACATCTTGTCCATTTCTACTAATACCTGGCATTATTTTCCTTGTGAGTTGTAAACTTTAAATGATCTTTTACGAGATTTGTTCATAGAACTCATTTTTACTCTTTTACTATTACCTTGTGAAGTTTTTTTAGGCATTCTTTCATGCGCTATAAATGATTTCGCTAATTTTGCCATTATCTACTTGCCTCTTTTGCTGCTCTTAATGCTGCTTTTCGTTTATCTGCGATTATTGCTTGTCTAATTTTACGACCCATTGGTATTTCTACAGATTGACTGATTTGTTTACCTTTTTTACTCACATATTCAACACTTATAAATCTATCTTTGTAATCACCTTGTACAGCTCTTACTGCTTTTTTTAAACTTGTCTGTTCTGTATCTTTTTCATCACCATTTTCGTTCCAAAATGTAAATTTTCTCATTTTTGCCATTATATTTTACGCTCCATTAAATAAATCTTCGTTACTTGTTGATTTTTCTTTTTTTTCTTCGTGCTTACAGTTACCACAACACTTAATTTCACCGTTGCCATCGTAATCTTTCATACAATCGCCACCGCAGTGACAGTCATGTCCGCAATTTTCACAATATTTTGTCATATTTCTATTTATGTTAATATTTACAACGCACATTTGCGTGTTTTAGATTCGTTTCTGTCAAATTTTCTTTATTTTCTAACGCCGAA
>Ga0208767_1002595_pt1 | contig 13529 bp, 16 predicted proteins | sample VirMetDEL_Mar_21_FD_184514 | JGI IMG/M metagenome (GOLD analysis project Ga0208767, IMG submission 184514) | Aqueous microbial communities from the Delaware River and Bay under freshwater to marine salinity gradient to study organic matter... | ecosystem: Environmental > Aquatic > Marine >... | reverse complement strand
GTAAAAGCACCTCAACCCCCAACATCTGCAAATATTAACTAAAGCATCATAACAACTCATTGCTTCATAATAGTCTGTAGTGCTACTATTTGATGAACTGTCTACAACATTATAAAATTGAGACATATTCATTCTACTTAGCCACAAAGGGTCTTCAGTTCCAATATAACTAGCTTGGTGTGATTGATTCCACCAGTTGGCTGAAGATGATATTTCTGGCGCACCACCATAGTTTGTGTTGCTAGCCATACCTTGAAAGTCTGAATATTGTACCGCTTCGGTTAAGACTTCTATAATTTTTTTATATTTAGTATTGTCTACTCCACTATTCCAACCATCAGTCCAACTTCCATTAGAATAGCCCATGTAAGTTTGCTCAATTGTAAAAGGCCCAGCATTTTGATTTAAAGCGTTTTTAACAAATGGAATGTCTTTAAGTAATGCAATACCATCAATAGCTTCTAGTTTTAAGGTATAAGGGTACGATTCGTCTGTTGTAGTGTCTAAATCACTTATCATAAAACCTCCCCACACTTTTTGATAACCAGCAGACTTAGATTTTTCTAAAATAAAATATATATCTTTTTCTTGAGCTGTATTTGGTCTTAAATTAGAGTTTATATATGATTGTTGACCAGCATTTTCTACTATAAATTCAAAAGTCATAGTAGATGCCATTAATGGATTCATTTTTGAATCACCACCTTTTGAGTCGTATTTTATAACTGCGCCAGAATCTGATATATTAAAAGAGTTAGTAGCACCCCCCCAGTTTCTATCCCACATTGAGAGTCTATATTCCCAGCCATTTAATGATGTGTATGTAGTTTGATAACTAAATCCAGCCATTATGTATATCTTAATCTTTTATTACTAGCTAAGCTATTACTTACAAATATATCATTTCCAGAGATTCTACCAAATATTTCTATTGATTGTTTCCCATCTTTTTCGCCTATCATGTTTTTTAGTTTATCAAGTGGTGCTATTACTTCTGGATTTGCTGAAGCTCCAGAATATTCCCCAACTTGCGCTATTGTAGGGCCAAACACTATCCCACCATCTGCAAACGCTGGAATTGGTGTTGATGATATTGTGGCAACTTGAGCAGCACCTAGCCCACCAACTAAAGCAGCCATTGCAAAGTTAAATGGGGGTGGTAAAGACCCAAGAGCGTTCACTACTGCTTGTGCGGTTGACATGATAGCACTCATAACTTTCATTTGTTTATCTCTTTTTGCAGCTTTTGTTTGTAATGCAGCTTGCTCATCATCTTGCCTTTTTTCTAGTGCTTTCTTTTTTATTGCAGCCTCTTTATCTAAGTTTGAAACTAGCGCTTGTTTGTGTTCTTCATTTGTTGCAATTGCATCAATTTTAGCTAACTCTCTTTCATACCACTTTTCATAGTCATTATTTTCTTGTTGCTGTTTATTATCGAGAATACTTTGCTCTTTCTCAGCTTGAGCAGCCCATAAATCACTAATCCCTCCTATAATTTGTTTTGCTATATTCATACCAATTTGAAACCCTTTTGCAAATTTTTCAAAAAATTTATTCCATGATGCTTGCATTTTAGAAATAGACTTTTCAGCATTTTTTGCTTGTTCAGCTTGTAAGTCTTTTATTTTTCTATTATAAAGTTTTTGTATTGCTTCTTTTTCTTTTGCTGCATTATCACTTTCTTTTACACTTGAAACTAAATTATCTCTTTCTTGTTCTAACCTCAATACCGCAGCTTTATTAGCATCTTCAGTATCTAAGACTAAAAATTGTTGGTTTAATCTTCTTATCCTTTCTTTAGAGTCTTTATTTGCTTTTTCTTTTGCTTCTCTTAATTGTTTTTCTTCATCAGTTTCTTCCCCTTTTTCATCACCAGTTACACCACTAATATTAATAGATGGTAAATTTACATTACGTAGATTTTCAAGATTATTAGATAAGTCTAAAACAGCACCACTTGTATCTTCAATAGCTTCTGGGTCTAATGCTTTATCAACTTCTTTCTTGAAATATTTTACATAGGGGATTGTATAGCCAAAACGTGAAGAAAATTTATTAAGCCCCTCAATAACTTTATTTAAAGCACCAATAGTACCATTTGCAAAGTTTCTAAAACTTTTTGATAAAAAATTAATAACTTTTTCTTGGTTTTTTACTAGATAAACTAACGCTGCAATTAGACCAGCTACTGCCATAATTACTAGACCAATTGGATTTGCATTTAAAGCAGCATTAAATAGCCATTGTATTGCAGTTGCAGCTTTTTGAGCAACTTGCCACTTTTTCATTAAACCAATAAACATTCCAGCTTTCGTAATCATTCCACCAAATAATAAAAGAGCTGGGCCTACAGTAGCAATCCACATTGCCCATGAAGCATAATTGTCTTGAGTTGCTTTATCCAAACCAGTCCACCAATTTGTAAGTGCTAAAACCTTTTCAGTTATTGCTTGCACAACTGGTGCTAGTGATTCCCCTAATTGAGTTCCAGCAACCTTTAAACTATTGATTGCTTGTTCCATTTTGAAAGCATCTTTGTCAGCAGTAGTAGCAAAAGCATCACCAACAAACTCAGCAGATTGCCCCATTGCATCAAGATTGTTTGTATAGGTTTGTGTTTGTGTTCCTAGTACCCCTAATGCACCTTTAAGAGCTTGAGACTTTGTAAAAAAGTCTGCCATTGGTATATTATTAGCTTCAAATTGAGTTTGAAGATGTTGCATGGTAGCCATCAAACCTTGCTCACCCATCATGTCTTTAACTTGCTGAGCTGACATTCCAATTGCATCTAGTGCTTCAGCTTGCTTTTTAGTAGGCTCAGATTCTAACTTAGCAAATGTCATCATAATTGCACTAAGACCATTTGTTGCTGCAGTAGCATCACCAGTTGTAGCAGTATATGTAGATATTAAAGCACCAACCTCATCAAAACTTATTCCAAGATTTGAAGCAAGTCCTAATTGTTTACCAAGTACGTTAGATAATTCTTGAGCGTCAAACATACCAGTTCTAACCATTACTCCAAACTTATCTAGAGCCTCAGATGCTGTTAAAGTTTCTTCACCATAAGCATTTTGAGCAGCGGCCGCCACAACAGCCAGACTTTCCATATCCCCTAAACCACTAGCCGAGCCTTTTGCGACATTATTTAACGTCTCCATAGCATTTGCCCCTCTCAAACCAGCAGACTCCAAGAAATAAAGCCCCTCAGCTAATTCAACTGGACTCTTTGCAGTCTCTTGAGCCATATCCATTATCCCATCTTTCATAACCTCTATCTCGCCACTTGTTTTACCAACAAGAGTCTCAATTTTAGTCATTGATTTTTGAAAATCTAAAGATAATTTAACAGAAGCAACTCCAGCAGCTACAATAGGCATAGTGAAATTGGTAGTCATAGTTCTGCCTAAACCACTAACTTGTTTGCCGAATTTTTTTAATCTAAAAGAAGCTTGAGATAGTTTAGCATTGAACTCTTTTGTTTTTGCTCCTAGTCTTACATTTAATGCTGCGTCTCCCATTTTTTAAATTTTACGTTTCTTTTCAGTTTTCTCTAACTCTAGTAATGTTTCTTCTAAAGTTTTTATTTCATTTTCTGGCTTTTCTTCCCAGTCAAAAGGTAAAAGTTTGTCAAGACTCATTTGTTTGCCTTTTGGTAGATTAACATTAATAAGTAAACACGTGCTCCACCTAGTCCTTATCCACTCTTTTCTATCCAAGTTTTCAGCATGAATAGCAAACCCGTCAACTGCGTTCCAGAATGCGGAGGGAGTTAAATCATACAACTCTGAATATGTCATTCTTAACTGCCCTAGACCTAGTTGCTCTATCTTATCCCAAGTCCATTCATATTCTACTCTCTCCGCTTCTACTTTTTTCCCTTTCCTTTCTTTTTAGGTTTATCTTTACCCATTTGCTGAGCAAAAATTTCCATACATCTTTCAATAATAGTCATGTCAGAGTCTAAATCATCAGCCAAATCTTCAACCTCATAATTAAACTTTTCTTTTGTAACTCTAGCCCCATCTTGAAGCCCACAATAAATTAAGTGAACAGCTACATCAAAAGTCATATTATTCCCTAAGTCTTCCATTTGACCAATACTTATTCCAGTCATTCTACTAAAATGACGTAAAGCATTAAATCCAAACTTTACAGCCATTTTTTTACCATTTACATCTACATATTCAAACATATCTTTCGTGTGTTATGAGCTTAGTAAGGGGCAAACCCACGAAAGGTAGAATTGCCCCAAACTTCACTCTAGTTAATATTAAGCCTGCGTACCTTTTGATAATGTAGCAGTCCCCTCAAAACTCATTGAGTAAGTCATATTGTCTTCCATTGGAGCTGTTTGCTCTAATGATGTAATATAACATTCTCCGCCATAATATATATCACCAGTAACATCAGTATTAATTTCAATATATAATGGAGTTCTAGCTGTCATTAAATCGAAAAAATCTTCATAATTTTTAACAGCACTACCACTAGCATCTAGCATAGCATAAACCCCCTCACAAGAAACTGACCAAGATTTTTGAGCTTCTAATAATTCTCTCCAACCAGCAGAGCCTTTATTAGATATGTCTCGAGTTTCCATAGAAAAAGAAAGTGATGCTGACGTAGATAGTGCAATTGTTGTTGCATCTGCATGAGTTGTCCCAGTTTTAATAACTGCAAGAGTCCCATTTATAACGTTATTTGTTGCCATTTTATTTTCTTTTTTTTAATTAATTATTTATCTTCTTTTGTTTTTTTTACCTCAACCTTTTCAAATTTTGTTGTTTTTTTTGCTTTTTTTTCTACATCTGGGTGTTCAACATATCCTTGCTCTGCAAATCTTTTAGCTTGTGCATTACTTATGCCTATTTCTGCCCCTATTTCATAGACTTTCCCACTATGGTCAGTCCATTCTTTGATTAATTTCCACCAATTTTTTTCCATTTTTTTTATTTTAATTATACATAACTAGGCACAAACCTCACAGCATAATACTGATTTGTCTGATACCAACCTCTATTACTCAAACCATCATCAAACTCAAATGAATTATCTTCATTTAAGTAGTCAATACTCTGCACTTCACAACCTCCAAAAGTCCCAGCTCTTCTATCTAAAGCACCTCTAACATTTTGAACTAATGAAGCTAGTGTTGTTGCACTTTCAGCTAATACTTCAACCTTAATAGTCGCTCTATCAATTGTACTTCTACCAGACAAAGGCCCAGTAGTTCCTTTTGTAGCATAAGAATCTGTTGAGTTCTTATAAAATATTATCTGAGGCTGTTGATATGGAGTTGACTGAGTAGCTATTGATTGATTTACTCCAAATGTAATATTTGCACTGTTTAATTGAGGATAATTCTCTAATATTGAATATATTGCTTTTTCTACTGCCATTATGCTGCTATTTTAAAATACCCTCTTCCCTCAACTTTTACCATTTTTTTCAACATTCTCATAGTATTTTTTTTCATTAAATTGCCAACCCCTTTTGATGTTGCGATAAATGAATCCATTACAAATGTATTTGGTGCTACTTTATTTTTTCCTCTATAACCAGCTTGAACAAAGTGCATGTGCCAACCTCCTTTTTCTGGTTTTGCCCAGACTCCTTTTTTATATCTAGGCCCTATATTTAATGCTGGATAACGTCTAGTTGATGGTGTATTAAAATACCATATAGACTTTCTTAATTGACCAGATTTTATTCTAGCATAAACTTGACCCATTCCTTTTGGCGCTCTCATTCCTTTTTTAAGCTTTGCAGTTCTGTAAACATCAAAAGACCTATTCCCTTTAAGTTTAGGTGCTTTAGACCTCATTACTTTAACAACTATTTTTGCAGCTGGTCTTAAAACATCTTTTTCAAGTTTCTTTTTATCTTGCATAGACAAACCAATATTAGCTAAAGCTTCAGATACAATTTTTTGTCCCTCTAGTTTGAATGTTATCATTGTTGTCTAAAGTTATTAGTTTGCAGTTCTGTATATAAAATTTTATACTTATCTCTTCCACCATACTGGCTCACGCCAATTATATTATAATACTGAGTCTCACCATATATTAATGAGCCATCAGCTTGTACTGGATAACAAATTCTCATATTGTTACCAGTTATTTGTTGAGAGCTTGCCCCTCTATTTCTTATAGTAAACTCAACTTCTTGGAATGAGTTAATACTACTATTTTTTTCTTTCGTGTTTGCGTCTTTATAATCTACTTTTGACCAACATACTATCTTTTCAGCCCAAGTCTTTGTAGTTCCTCCCATATCATCTTTTGCAGTAGTAGCATATTGTACTGTAATACGTCTATCAAATGAGCCAATATCTAACATTAGTTAAGTCCTAAAGTTTGAACTTTAAATCTATCCATTAAATAAGTTGCAGTCATTGGTATTTTTCCAACACTACGACCTACTACAGCAACTTGCCTATTCTCATACCATTGCCCCACTAATATCAAGCATGCTTGTTGTAAAGCTAGTGGCACATCAGCGTCATTATCATATCCAACATCATAGCTAACCTCTATTGCATTTACTTGAGCAGCAATATCTGGATAGCCATCAATCCCCTCTAAGTCAGCTAACCTTATTCTCATTGGTGATGAGTATTTATCAAAAATATAATTTGAAGCAGCCCAAGTTGTCAAAACTGGAGGCTCAGCGTCATTATAATACTTTATATGACTAATGGAAGCTTTACCACTATTTACAACTGGAGAAAAAATAAGCTCAAAAGTATCACTCCATGTATCGCAATATTGAACTACACCAACTTCCATGATTTTAATATTACAATAATTTTCTATTACTTCTTGAGATGCAAGTATAAGATTACTAATGTATGTATCATCTTCAGTATGGTCTACTCTTAAATGATTTTTTGCTTCTGTTAAAGAAACTATTTTAAGTATAGATGGTGATGCTATGTATGAACTTCTTGACATTTTATATTTTTATTAATTGGTGAAGATTGAGGGGTATTTCACCCCCCAAAATCCTCCAAAATTTAACTATTAAAGTACAGTAGTATATTTAACAAAAGAAGCTCCAGAAGCAACTCCCCAGTCAAAGTGGTTATTCATAACTAATCTAACTTCATTGTTAGTAGCTCTAGAATAAGGGTCAACTAAGATATTACTAGGCCCAAACTGTGCAAAGTAAACTCTTGAGAAATCTCCAAATAATCCGTCAGCAGACGTAATAGGAGGCCCACCAGCAGTAGCTGGAGCAGCGCTAAAGTAACCATCGTATCCCATTAATTTATCATCAACGTAAGCTGGATAAACAGAAGCAACTTGTGCAGCTGATTTTAATGGTGAGTATAAAGCCCAGTTATTTACAAAAGCTAATCTACCATCTAAACCATGATTGTTTGCAATAGTTTGAATTGCTTCTAAAGCATCAGAAGCAGCTCCAGCAGCACCTCCAGCAGCAGACTCAGTAAAAGTCAAAACTCCAGCAGTTGCAGCTATACAGCCAGGAGCATTACCTACATTAGCAGAGCCAAACATAGCAGCGTCAATTTGTGTTGCCATATTACGTCCTAAATCATTCATTACAGATGCTTCAGCAGCAGTACCATTTTGAGCTAAAATTACATTAGATAAGTTAGCGTATCCAGTTAATCTTTTTGGTGTCAAAGTTATTTTATCAAAGTCAGCTCCACCATCAGCAGCAAGTCCAACTTCAGTTTGCCAACCTACTGTAGACCCTCCAGCAATTGGAAGAACAGTATCAGCAGCAACAGTACCTAAGTTATTTACACCTACTCTGTCATAAAGACCACTAGCTTGTAGTGAATCTATGTAAGCTCCTACAGATACTGGTGCAATAGCAGAATTTGTTTGGTCAATAGCTCTTTTTTCAGTCATGAAAGATGGAAGACCAATTCCTTGTAGACCTTTTCTAGCTTCTGATTCAGCTTCTTGGTGCATCTCTGCCTCAATTCCACTTAATTTACCAGTAGCTTGAATGTCTTTAACAGCTTGGAATAAACTCCAGTCTCTAGTTTGCTTAGCAACATGTGGCGTATTTACACTTACTCCAGATGTTGAAGCAGCGTTTCTTAATTCAGTTTCAATTTTTTCAGCTCTTTTAATATCAACATCTAAAGTGTCAATTTTTGAGATGAAAGAATCAACATTAGTAGATTCGTCTTTAGTTAGTTCTCTTTTTTCAGATGTAGCAAGTGAATGCACTTCTTCTAATTTAGAAACTAATTCTGAACGAGTCTCTTTTAAATCTAAACTCTTTTTCATTTTAATTTTCTTTTTATTATATTAATTTTTAATTTAAGCAAATCAGTTCTTTTTTGCCACTCATTCTCATTTTCTATTTTTGTTTTATCTTTATGTGTCATTAAACTTCTTTTAGCGACCACTAAATCATTAGCGTCTGGATATGCTGGAATAGAAACTGGTGAAACGTCAAATAATCTACCAACTTTTTCAATAGTTCTTATTTCAGTTCCATTGTTTTCTGACCATGAATCTTTCTCAACTTTAAAAGCAAAAGAAGACTGGCTAATATCACCTCTTTCCATACTAACAATTAAATCTCTACCAGCAGTAGTGTCTGGAACATCAAAAGAATATGATAATCCTTTTTTATCTACTCCAAGTTTTAAAGTACCGCTAGACGTTCTTGCTAGTAAAAAGTTAGGGTCATGATTAAAAAAAGCTCTTACGTCATTATCTAAGACATCATCAAAAGCCCCAACTTGTATCATTTCTCTAAATCCACCTAAGTCTTCAGAAAGTTGATTAAACACAGCAGCATGACCACTAACAATATTTCTTTTACCTTTTTTGTCTACTCTAGTTTCTATGTTAAAGAATCTTTTTTCAGTTGAGTTTGTTTTATCCCATACGCTTCTAGAATACTCTTCATCTTCTTCTTCTTCATCTTCTTCTTCTAACTCATCTTCTAAAGCATTTTCATCTTCATCTTCTTCCAAAACTTCGTCAGTCTCTTCTTCAGTTTCTTCTTCAGAATCATCTGATACAGTATCTTCCACACCCATTGGCTCAGCTTCGTCTTCAGATGGGTCTCCGCCATCATCTGTAATTTTGATGCCCTCAAATTTTTCATCTTTTTCATATACAATAGTAATAGTTTCGTTATCTTCTATTATTTCTTTGACATGTCTCTTTTCATTCTTTTCCATAGTACATTCAGTTTCTATTTTATTTTCCTTTTTATTCATCTACTTCTGTAATTTCTTCATTTATATTTTCATCTAGCTCTTCACCTTTTATAATAGTGTCTAGTGTTGCCATATTTAATTGCATGAACAAATTGTCTCCCTCATCAACTCTATTCATGTTTTCTTTTTGTCTAATTTCATTGATAGACATTGCCCCTATATTCAGCATAGTTCTGTAATATTCAGCTCTTTCTTTTGGGTTTCCTCTTAATAATGCTTTTGCATTAAATTCAAAATACAACTTGCCTAGCTCAGATTTTTTAAACAACTTATTATTAATTTCTTGCTCTATAGATATTAAATAAGGCATTAATGAATATTGAACAAACTCTCTAGACTGTTCTTGTATATTGTTAAATGATGACTTTGATAAGTCACGTAAAAGATGAGGGGGAATATTAAAAATTCTAGCAATTTCTTCTATAGAGAATTGCCTACTAGCTAAAAATTGTGATGCCTCATTTGATAGAGAAATTGGAGAAAATTTTAGCCCCTCTTCTAAGATTAATGTTTTTTGTGAATTTCCAAGTGTTGAATAATTTTGAGCAAAGCTATTTTTTAATCTATCAATTGCTTCAGTAGTTAAAGCTCTGTCAGTTTGTAATACTCCAGAAAGTTTAGCACCATTTTTGAAATAGTCATTACCATAAGTCTCTAGCCCTAGCCCCCAAGAAATAGAATTTGCACATACATCAATTGGACTCATTCCAATTTGACCATTTCTTGACAACCCTTTAAAATGTAAAACATCATAAATATCTAAACTTTCACCAGTTTTTTTGTCTGAATAATAATACTTTTCCTCATATTCAACAACCTCAACATCTTCTATGTTTAATGGTAAAAGTTCTAATGGTCTTCCAGCACCATTTCTTATTATTTTAACATAACTATTACCATTAGTAGTTATGTCAACCATCACTTTACTCATGAAAGTATATGGAGTCATAAACTCATTTGGTTTATTATGCAGTAATTTAAAAAGTGGGTGTTCAGCTCTTTGTTCTTTGTCTCCGTTTGGTAGTCTTTCAAATAGTTGCAAAGGTAACTGAGCAACACTCTCAGATAGTATTCTGACTGCTGCCCAAACTGCTGTATTTGTTAGTGCTGTATTTTCGTCAACTGGTATTCCAGTTCCACCGCCTACCATACCAAAACTAGTTCCATTTGAATAGTTGATAGACCTTTTATCTTTAGCAACAAATAGGTTTGTTACAAAATCGAATAATCCCATGTAAAAAAATATATTTTCACAAATATAGTATTTACATATTTATTATCTTGAAACAAAGTTTCATTTTTTATTTTTTCTATTCATAACAACTCTAAAACTATCATAACTAGAGTATTTGTTTTTGCCGAAATGTTCTTTGTACTCTTGCTCAGTTTTTTCATAAGCTCTTATGTATGTCTTTTCATTTTTAGAATAATAAAAAAATCTTTCTTCAAATCCTCTTGCACTTAATAAAACTAGAATTTCTACTGGTATTGTCATTTTAAATTGATATTAATCCTCTATCATTATATACACTATCCCCCTCTGATTCATCTGTTAACCACTCACCAAGAGCCATTATCATTGCTACAATTCCATCAATTTTCTCAGAAGACCTTGCTTTGTCTGGCTTAATATTTTCAGCTGGGTCTGTACGCAAACTTACATTGCTCATTTGCCATCTTAAAATTGGATTGTTTAAATGATTTATGTCTTTATTTAAAACCATCTTTTCAAGTTCTTTTGTTGGACTACTCATACTTGCAAACCCTTGACCAAATGGAGAAAGTGCTAAACCATCATTTGCTAAATTAACAACTAGACTTGATGAGTTCCATCTGTCAAAAGCTACTGATATAATATTGTATTTTTCTCTTAACTCATTGATTTTAATTCTTATTGCTTCATAATCTTGCACGTCTCCCTCTGTAATATTCATTAATCCAGCACGTTCCCACTCATTATATGGAACTTTATCTTTCATAACTCTAGTGTAAATAGTGTCTCTAGGTATAAAAAAGTAAGGCAATACAACAAACTTTCCATTATCCATAGGAAATAAAAGTACAAAACTAGATAAATCTCTAGTAGATGCAAGGTCTAAACCGCCCCAACACTCCCTATTTTCTAAAGATTTTATATCAATATCTTCATAATTCTCTAACCATTTACTATCAGAAATCCATTTCGTGACTGAACTAGTCCAGATGTTTAGGTGAAGACGCTTGAAACTATTCTCATAAGATACAATTTCAGTTGCTCTTTTAGCTTCACCTTGCATGTAATCTTTTCTAATGCTTTTTCCATAATTAGGATTTGCTTTTATCCAAGTCTCTTCTAGAGTAATATCATCTTCCTCATCAGCTGCATAAATAACTGGCAAAAAGGAATCATCATCAATTATTCCCTTACTTACTTTGTCAGCATAGTCATGTACCTCCCAACAAATATTCCCATCTGACTTTGAACTTCCAGCAGTTGTGATAGCCATTATAATTGGCTGAGTTCTAGCACCAGTTGACGTAAGCATAGTATCCCAAAGTTCTCTAGTTGGTTGAGTATGTAATTCGTCAAATAATACTGCATGAGCATTATGACCATGTTGCAACTTTGCATCTGAAGATAAAACTTTATACACGTTTCCTTTTGCTGGGTTAACAATAGAATTTCTGTAAAGTTTTCCACGTTTAAAAAGTTCTGGAGACATTTCAACCATTGACTTTGCAATGTTAAAAATTATGCTTGCTTGGTTTCTATCCCCAGCACAACTAAATACTTCAGCGCCCCTTTCAGAATCTGCAAATAGAATGTATAAAGCTATCGCAGCACCAAGAGTAGATTTACCATTTTTTCTTGGTATCTCAACATAGCAAGTTCTGTATCTTCTTAATTTAGTTTCTTTGTGTTTAGTTCCAAATAGTGGTCTAATAATATCATCTTTCTGCCAGTCTTCTAGTTTGAAAAGTTTACCAGACAACTCTCCCTTGCAATGCCTAATCATTGTCTCAATAAAAGCAACAGCTCTATCTGCTTCGACGTCATCAAAATAGTATTTACTCGAAGAAATTGTATTCATTATTGTTTTGAATTAATGTTGGCTGTGATATACTACTTCTGGCACTTGGAGTCAATCCAAATTGTACCGCTATTTTTAATGCTTTGTCTAGTGCTTTGTCTGCTATAGTTTGATATGGTACTGACTGAGTGTGTTTAATCTTTCCATTCTCATCTCTGTAAACTTGAATCCTACCTTTTTCTCTTAACATTATTTCAGTCTCAATATGTAAAGCCATAGCATTACAATAAGCCTCTATTAATCTCATGTCTATTTGATGTAACATTTGTTTGTTTAATAGTTCAGAACATACCTTAGTAAATTCTTCTTTGCCAATTTCAGTCAACCATTCTGGTGGGTCTGGTAAACTTGAGACTAGACTTACAGTCATTTCATTAGGAATAACTCTTTCTGGTTTCAATGTCCCTCTAAGTTCTTTCTCTTTAGTTGGTATTTTTTTTCTTCCTCTCATTATAATTTACATTGTTTTCATAGTCCCATTGCTCTAGATTTTTTTCTAGTTTATTTGCATATTTTTTATTATGTATTAAATTAAAAATTATTATAATACAAATGATAACTATTGTTATTTCTAAAATTAAATTATTCATTTTTTTTATTTTTTAAAAATTCTAAAATCATTCCACCAAAATAAACGTCTTTTTTTTCGTAATAGTTTACTAATTTTTCAGCTTCAGGAAAATCTTCTTTTTTAAATTTTATTAAGATAGTGTTGTTAATATCATTTAATTTATTTTCTTTTTCAATAATTTCTTCTATCTCTTTAGGGTCTTGCCACACGTCAACCCCATATTCTTTTAATAAAGCAGAGTCCCACTCATTCCCCAAAATATCATAATCCCAATCCCCATTATGACTATTATCTTTTATCATTATTTCATCACAATATTCTTCATAGCTTTTAATAGGCTCACCATTTTTTTTAGCCTCAATATTATTTTCATTAGCCATCTCTTTTGTAAACATATCAGTCCAGACTCTTCTTTTTCTTAAATGTATACACACTTTATGTCTCATGTTTCCTCCAAGAATTTTGAAATCTTCGTCAATAATTATTGGTCTTAATTTCATAAACGTAGGATTGCGTTGAATGCTATTTACTAAAATTTTAAATTTTTTATTTTTAATCAGTCTAGGATTTTTAGAATTTGATTTAATCTTATTTATTTCTAATTGTTTTTTCATAATGTAAAAGTCAAAGTAACCCCCCCACTTTAAATATGGGTATGAATACGTTTGAC
>Ga0208767_1002594_pt1 | contig 13532 bp, 26 predicted proteins | sample VirMetDEL_Mar_21_FD_184514 | JGI IMG/M metagenome (GOLD analysis project Ga0208767, IMG submission 184514) | Aqueous microbial communities from the Delaware River and Bay under freshwater to marine salinity gradient to study organic matter... | ecosystem: Environmental > Aquatic > Marine >... | reverse complement strand
AAGGTTTTATTGATGCAATTGAAACTAACAAGAGTAATGATAAGATGAAGAATCTTAAAATTATATACAACTATTGGATGGCTGGTGAAGGTTTAGCGGTTGTCTAAAAAGGAGATTATATTGAAAACAGATCAAGCATATAAAAAAACTATTACTGCATTCGATTCACTAATAGATAAGTTATTAGTGTTTACTTACATCTTAGCTGGTATCACAACAGTGTATGCTACCTATCTTTTTAAGATGGGTGATACATTATCAGCTATATTTCATGTAGCTATTACTATTTTATTATTGGTTGTAGCAAAGGAGCCAAAATGATTTTTTTAGACCAACAAGAAAGCAATTATGAAATTAATTACGATAGTCTTAATGACACTACTATCTACATCAACTCTAGCGAAGAGGGAGATCAATTGGGAGGAGATCAATCTCCCGTCTATTCCTTCAACGAAATGTGGTGTATTTGGACTGAATATTTAGCGCTAACAGAAACGATTTATATGTGTACATATGAGTGTGAGAATGGTATGCAATTGAATATACCAGGTGATGGATATTGTGCAGATGCAGTAACAGAAATTAGATGGTAATGTTTAACTTTTTAAAGAAAAATCCAAAAATTGAATTTGTGTCACTTATTCCTAGTGTAGCTCAAATAATGCCAATCATTCCTGCTGCAGAAGTTAAACGATCTTGGCTAAAAAAAGCTGCGGAGGATTATAAAAAGTTACGTCAAATGAAACCAGTTTTAAATGAAAAAGAAGCTAGTATTACAAGATGTCCTGGTATAGCTAAAATAAATCGTGAAGGATGGGTACAACGTACTTGGCAAGATATTTACATTAAAACAAATGGTGATGGTGTATCTTTTAGTGGAAATACTGCTATTGATCAACAAACTTACTATAATGATCATAATTTATTGGAACCTAATTATGTAAGTTATCACCATGAGAGTCAGTATGGTGTATATAATCAATCTAAAAATACTTTAAGAACAGTTATAAAAATAGCATCCCCATGGATTGTATATATTCCTAAAGGATATTATTTGATTTCAATGCCAATACCTTTTTCAGACAGAAATGAATTTACTGCAGCTACTGGTATATTAGATTGTGATGATGGTCCTAATGTTATAAATGTTCAATTATTTTGGCATGTACTTGATGGAGAGGTTCATATTCCAGCTGGTACACCAATAGCACAATATATTCTTGTTAAAAAAGAAAAGAAAAATTTTATTAACAGAGAAAGCAACGAAGATGATATTTACAATATGAATTTACGTGCAAATGCAATATCTAATAGATTTGTAGGTTTTTATAATAGTTTGAAAGGATTTAAATTTAAATGAAGAAGTTTATACATATTGATACAATTAAGATAAGATCTAACATTAAAAAGAAAAAGAAGGATCCAAATGCAGAAGTAGATCCTGTAGTGATTGTTCGAACAAAGAGTAAAGTACTAGACAAATGTCACGAAGTTGAAATACTAGGTCCTGCTAAAGTAAAATATGCAGAAGGTGGTGAACAAATACTTAACTGTGGTGCAAGAGCTGTAATTGAAACTGAAAGTGATTATAAGGTTATAAGATGACAATATTGAGATTCAAAACTTCTTCATTCAAGAAGAAGAAAAAAGTATTCAATCCTACTCCAAGATCATATAGAAAACAATTAGCTGATGGTACTGCTAATCCGTTCAGTGATTTTGGAATTAATACTTCGGTGTATAGAAGACAAGAACAAGATATTCCTTCTTTATCTTCTGGAGTAGGTACTTGTGCTAAAAATGAAAAGAAACAATACACAGGTGATAAAATTTTAGGTATTGGTGTAATGCATAAATCTAATTGTGTTCCAATTTTCAATGGAGAGCAAGCAGAAAGTATATCTAAAATGAGGAGAAATTAATGTTTGATAAAATAAGAAAAAAATTAGATCAAATATCTGAAAAACTTACACCTCTTACTAGAGATGGATTAGCAGACAATCATCTTGTATTGAGTATGGTAAAATCTTGTATAAGAATATTTGCAGGATTTTTATTACTTGTAAGTGGAGTAAGTGTTTTTATAGTATTGGCTGGATTCTTTTTAATCGTAGCTGAAATGATAGGAGTGTTAGAGGAGTTAGTGTAATGTGTCCAGCTTGTTATATAAACGGATTATTGTTCTTAATCTTTGGAGCAGCAGGAGCTAGTTTAGCAAATAATCCATTAGTGATTACAATCAGTGTAGTATTAACTATTGCTGGTTTTTGGTGGATGTGGAAAGCATATAAACGAAACAAAGGTAAAGGCGGTTTTGTAAAGAATTTAAAAACAACTCTAATTTATCTTTTAATTTTTGCAGCAGGTTATGTTACTGCTGCTTATATGACACATGATTATTTCAAATCTAAATATGAAATTAAATTAGAGGAATTATGAAGATTTATACAGATTGTGATGGAGTGTTACTTGATTGGTATGGACACTTTGAAATATGGATGGGCAAAAGAGGTTATCCAGTAAAGAGAAGACCTAACAATCTGGATGGTACTACACTTATGGAAACCTATGACATTTCTAAAGAAGTACATGATGAACTAACAGAAGAATTTAATTCATCAGCCTGGATTGGTTTTGTTCCTCCTTTGAGAGATTCTGTAAAGTACGTTAGAGAATTATTTGAAACTAAAGGTGTAACTTTTCATGTAATATCTTCAATGGGTACAGATAAGTTTGCTCATAAGTTAAGAACAGAAAACTTAAAAAGATTTTATGGTGAAGCTATAACAGACTTCACTTACATTCCTATATTCCATTCTAAAGAAGAAGTATTGTCTGAGTGGAAGAATAATGGATTTTTTTGGATTGAGGATAAGCCTAGGAATGCTCAGACAGGTGTAGACTTAGGTTACACATCTATTTTAATGAATCATTCATACAATCAAATGTACAGAACTGTGAATGTTAATAATGAAATGATATTTGTTAATAACTGGAGGGAGATTTACGAACTATTATGATGTACTACTTATATTACAATAGAGAAAAAGTTATATTAACTAAAGACAGAATACAGGATGGAAGACATGAAATGTTAGAACAGAATCCTGTAGTTGAGAAACTTGTTCAAAGATCTAAAGTATATACACAATCATATAGATGTGAGTTTGAGATAGTAGATAAGGATATAAAAATACAACCATTAGTAATGACAAGGATTCTTAACCCAGATAAAATTAGAGAAGGTAAAAGAAGGAATCCTCCAACTATGCATGGAATTAATAATCCAAACTTTGGCAAAAAGAAAGATCCCGAAACTAAAAGAAAAATTAGTGAAACATTAAAGAGATACTACAAGACTAACAAACATGGAAAAGCAGGTTATAAAGATTCTGAAGAAACTAGAAGATTAAAAAGTGAAAACCATCACAATAGAGGAAAAGGAAGATGGTTTTGGATATGTAACGTACTACAACAAAAAGAAAAAAGATGTTACAATGATAATCCTATAATTGAAGAAGGATGGAAAAGAGGTAGACTTCACGACTACCTTAATAATTAAACTTCTCTCTATACTTTTCTCTTAATAACATAAACTTAGGAATATGAACATCTCTGTGATCAATCATTACTTGCGATTCATCTTCCTCTACTCCAATTATTAATACTAACTGAGAGATAGGTCTCTTAAACATTTCTTCAAAGCAAACAGCATAAGCAGCACATTGCATAAAGTAATGTTCGCAGTACATTTCATACTTTCTTTTTCTTGAAGTCTTAAAGTCTATAATTGAAAGTCTACCATTGTATTCAGCTACACAATCAACTGTACCACTTACTTTCAAATAATCAGACCACAACATCATTTCTTGACATCTAATATTATTGATATGATTAAGATGATTCTTCATAGAGTTAAATATAGACACGTTTGAAGGCATATGTCCCTTTGTGTACTTTTCTTCATTGTTAAGATAGTCCTCACAAATTTTATGCACTTGTGTGCCTCTGTTAGATGCTTGTGTAGATATCTTTGTTGCAGCTTCTTCACCAACTTTTTTTCTCCATGCTTTAATTGCATCTAAGTTATGAAGACCAGTAACAGAAGTGACTGAAGGATAAACACTACCACTTCCATTATCGTAGTAGCGTTTTCCTTCTATATTAACTCTTTTAAGTTTAACTGGTGAGCGAACAGGTTCGTGTTCGAAAGTCATTGTAACGTCCATCCTTTGCTATAATATAATCTCTCACTAGACCGGATCTTACAATATCATTGTAATCAAAATCTATACAATCGAAACTGTTTATTCTTTTCAGTATTCTCATAAATGGATCTATTCCAGTATTTTCTCTAGTGCCAACAAAATCAGATTGTTTATAATCACCACAAAAGATAATTCTACTATTATCACCTAATCGTGTTATAATACTATCTAATTCATGGAATGTCATATTCTGACATTCATCAACTATGACGATTGTATCGTCTAATGTTACTCCTCTTATATATGAGGTTGTCATAAAGTGAATCAACCCCTTTGTTTTTAAAATTCCGTATGCATCACCTCTGTTGAATAAATTTGCCATCATTGGCTTGTAAGGTAATTCATATGCTTCTTGCTTTTGTTTTTCGTTACCAGGTAGAAAACCTATGTCTCTAGTTGGTACTGCTGATCTTACTAATGTTACATTCTTAAGACAAGATCGTCCATACATTACTTCGTAGAGTGAAAGGTACATTGAGATAAATGTTTTTCCAGTACCGGCTACACCGTGCAATAATAAATTCTTACCGCTGAAAAATGAATTGAACGCTAATGTTTGGTTTTCCGTCTTAGGTTCAATCTTTGATAATGATAATGATCTGATCTGTTTTACTTCTTTGATCAGCTGTTTTTTTCTATGTTTTGATAATTGTTTTTCTTCCTTTGAATAAAATTGTTCTTCTAAAAATCTTAGTTCTGCAAGAGTCATAAAATAACTGCTCCTTAAGTTTTACCAAGTCTACTCCTCCATTTTTCAACTATGTTCCTAGTGTTTACTGATTTTGGATCCTTCCTTCCATGTTTTTGAGCTAATGCGGAATTAGGATGAGCTTCAGCTATTCTTGCTAGGTTTTCTTTCCATCCTTCATCTGTTTTACCGGCTCTATCACCAACAGATGCAACTATAGATGGAGCTGTAGGAACTTGTGTTAGTTGAGGATTTTCGGATAATAATTTCTCTTTATCCGCCATTGACAGGAGTATGTCGAAAACATCACCAGTATCAGAATCTTTTAATGTATATGTTGGCATTCACCCTCCATAATGTTATTTATTTTTTTCAATGTTTTAAAACTTACCTATTTGGGTATCTTTTAATTTTTCGATAGCCTCTCTATTAGCTTCTATATTATTTGTATTATTGTTTATTTTACTATCTTGAGCCTTGTCAATCAACTTCTGTATTCTTCTTCCTTTTTCAGAATCTGTATCCATATGAAGATCTGAATTAATTATTTTTTCCAGCTTAAGTGTAGATATCTTTTCATTTGGAACAAACCTCCAAGTATATCCTCTATCTGAATAAGTTCCAAAAACAGTTTCACTAATTCCTATTTTAACAATAATTGCATCACGTCCATCAAGTATAACTTTATCTCCTTCTCTAAAAGCAGGATTCATTTGAAACTTGATTCCTTTAGCTAAACCTGTAGCAAAATCTTTTATCCATAAAGTTACAATTATTGAAAATAAGATAAGAGCCCAAGGCCCTAGTAGTGCTGCTAGTTTTATTGTTTCAGCATTAATATCCATCTTTCATTCCTTTAGTTTATTCTCCAGTTCATCTAAATAAATGCCAGATACATTATCTCCTGGAATTGTAAAGATTTCTAAATCTTTTATTCTTGGATAACAAATAACAAAATCAACATAAACATGGGTCTGTACAAACCAAATAAAATATTTTACTCTATTCAAATTATCATTAGCATTTGCTCTTGTGTCAGGTCCATAACAATCTGATCCATCATATAAGTTACTAAGAGCTAAATCACCATTGATCAAAAAATCAAAGCCTACAATATATATCTTTTTGAATGTCTTTTTTATAGCTTCTGCTATACAATTCATTCCTGCATTAGATCTAAATCTTGTATTAGTTAGTTTACAATATTCAGGATGTTCAAATTGTTCTTCAAAAGGCGGTTGAATTATTTTTTCATGTGGGACATCACTATCTCTGATCTCTTTTGAAATCTTTTCATCAATAGAAACCAAATAATCAAACGAGCTATTAGGATTATCCCTATAATAAGCATTACATGCAAATATTGTACTATAGTCATTTAAGTTTAAATTAATATTTTTTCTAGATGCACCATTTCCTATTATCAATGCATTTTTAGATTTATTAGATTCAATAACAGTAAACATTTACCACTTCTTAAATTCATTAGGAATCACTTTACTTAGAAAGTTTTTATTGATAGACTTGAAAGGTAATTTTTTTTCTTTTACCTGTAACATTAACTTTTGATCATTTGGATCTAATGATTCTAAAAATTCAATAAACATTTGTTCTCTTTTGAGAGACTTTAAATTCTGTCCAGCTGGAGTGTTATAAAAATAAATTAACTTTCTTGCATCTTTTTTTAACACTGCTTGTAAATCTTGTTCTGGAGTTGATACTTTGAATGGAGGAGCACCTTCGGGTAGGATACATTTTAAATCTTTTCTATGAAGGATCTCAATTATCCAACTGATAGCTTTGTTTTCATTGAAGTAAGTTAAAAATTTATTCTTTTTAGCTTCACCCTTAAGTTTATCAACTTCTTCGAGTTGTTCGTAAGTACTTAGATTCATTAGAATTCACCTATATGTTCAGTTAAATTGTTAAGTTTATTATGAATAAAATAATTCAATAACCCATTTCTATCATTCATTTCATAATTCTGATATTCGTTTACAATTTTATTTTGAAGAATGTCAGGAACTTTACTTAGATCGATAAGTGTTTTATTTCTATCCCAGTTTCTTTTAATTTCTTCTGATTGATCGTCAGGACAATCTAAACCATTTTTAGTTAATTGTACAATCAATCTTTTATTGATTGGTTTTTGTCTTTGATCAGAAACAAAAGTTGAATCAGGAGATCTTACATTAGGAATACCATCACCTCTATCACCTTTTATTATATGTTCAGTCAAAAAATCTTTTGGACAATCAGTCTTTAAAAACTTTTTATGTATTGGACTATATTGTTTTACATTCTCAAACTTTTGTAATTGCATAAAATCTTTATCGCTAGAAAGAATCAAAACTTTTTCTTCTTTATGACTATATCTATGTACTAAAGTAGCAATAATGTCATCAGCTTCTGCTCCATCAACATTCAACACTTTGTAAGGAAAATGTTCTTTCAATTCTGTTCTTACTAAAGTTAAAATGTTAAAGAGTGAATACCAGTCTACATTAGATTTCTGTCTATCTTTTTTTCTGTTAGCTTTGTAGTAAGGAAAAATATCTCTTCTCCAATATTTTTTACTATCGCTACAGATTATAGGTTCACCATATTCATCCACAAATTTAGATCTATGAGATCTTATAGTATTAAGTACCATATGTCTCAATAATCCTTCTTCCAGGACTTCAGTATGATTACCAACTTGTTGCATAAAGTTGCTAATCACTACTTGGTTAAAATCAATCAAAAACATATTACAATTCCAGTTATTCTATAATATTATAAACGAATATTAGTATATAGTCAACTTGTCTTCTTTTTTGTGATTAATGATCTGATTAGTGCATCCCATTGTGGTAATCTACTATCCCAAGAATAATGTTCATCAGCATACATTTTTTGAAACATTAATCTATTTTCTAGAAACTGTTTGTGATTCTCCATACCTGACAAAACATTATCTACTACATTTACAAATGTTCTTGCGTGTAGATTATTATCCGTTACCCATTGATATGTAAAACCAAAGTTGGCTAATGTTTCTGGTAAAGCAGAATACTCTGGTGCAATGATTAAACATCCTGCACTCATTGCTTCCATAGCTGCTATGCAAGAAGTCTCTTGCCATATATTAGGATAAGCAAATATGTGTGCTTTCTTCAGTGCTTCTCTAACTACTTCATTAGGTTGATAGCCATGATAAGTCATTTGTGGATGATCTTCAATCTTTTTAAATAATGGCTTATATGGTTCATCTCTTTGTCCCCAACCATATGCATCAAAACTAGAATAGACATCTAAATGGATATTCTTATGTGTTTGTGCTAATGCTTCAAAACATGGTACAAGTAATTCTAATCCTCTATGAGGTGTTGTGTGATATATAAAATTAATTTTATCATCAGGCTTTTGATGCTTCTCAATAGGAACAATTGCATTTTTAAGTACAATAGATTCATCATAAGAAACACCTAAAGCAAGATGAAAACCATAGAACTGCCAATTAGACACGAACACTTGTTTATCAAATCTCTTTTTCTTTTCTTCATCTTTTAAATGTTGTACTTCTGGATCACCAAACAAATCGTGGTTCCATAATATTACTGGTCTATGTGTATCAACATTTCTTACACGAGAACAGATTATTTGAACTTCATCTTTAATGTCATCATCAAGTCTTTCATAAAGACCTCTTTTCATCATCTCTGTTCCACCATTAGCATTTTTTGATAACTCATCATCACTAATCGATTTGTCTCCTGCTACACTAAATCCTTCATTTTTTTCAGCATCAAGTTTCATTGTTTCAGCCATTTGTTTCTCCAAGTTTTTCTATTAATCTATCTTCGTATTCGTATGCTTCTACTTCCCATGGTGGAAGATCCATTTCATAATTTTCACCATTAAGTTTACAACCATGCCAAATAACATAATTGCCTCCAGCATCTCTTAATTCATTTTTCCAGTATTGTTTAACATGTACCATTTCATGTGCTAATGTTCTAAGTTGTGTTACTTCATCATGGTTTTTGTTAATTCGTATTATAAATTCATCTTCATAATCTAAAATACATGAATCTCCATAGTTATCTAATTCTTGAAATCTAACAACTATTTGTAAGTTGTCTCGTACTTTCTTTTCAAATAATTCTATAGCAAAAAACTCCATTGCATCATGGAATCTTTTTTTCTTTCCATTTTTATAATTAATTAAATTAGTCCACATAATTTTTTACTGATTCATATTTTGAAGTATCTACCATTTTAGAATAATATTCAGATAAGAAATTTTCATTAGTATTTGTTGTATAATGGAAAGTTTCAAGTTCAGGTCTTGACCATACATTATCCATAACTATATGAAAATCAGATCTTGTAGCCCTGTAAACAATTCTATCATAATCAGCTTTTCCAAATATTACTACTGGTTTATTATACAACAATGCTTCCATACCGACACCACTGTTAACAGTCACAACTATCCTGCTATTCTTTAACAAGTCGTTTATATTCATTGAATCTTTCCAAGTAAAATCACTTTCAGGAAAAGTATTTTTCATTTCTTGCATTGATCCAGGATTAACCGGATGTCCTTTAATGATTAATTTTTTATTATTAACTAGACACCAATTAACTGTATGTGATAGGGCTTCTATAACTGATACACCATTACCATGAAACTTTATTGATTCATCATGTGGAATCTGACAAATAAAGAGTACATAATCTTTTTCATTCCATTCAGAAGTTGAAGGCTGATCAAACTTTGACTTACCTTGTTTTTGTTTATCTCTTAATAGATTAATAAACTCAGCATTTCTAACTGTTTTAGGACTAGCCATAATTGGATAAGCAGCAGAAGTTGGTCCCCATCCTTGCTCATCTATTTGAAAGAGCCATGGAAAAACCATCTGCATATAATATTTGATTCGTAATTTACTATAAAGAAACTGAGGTAATTGAAAATTATTCTTATGAGGAAAATAAACCAAATCATATTGTTTTTCCCATTTACTAATTTCTTCCATACTTGTTTTACTAAATTGCCATAAAGGTTTTTCTAAAACAATAACATTATCATTTTTTTCTTTGTGACTTTTTTCTAAATTTTCAATAAAGTTTTTATAATGTATTCTTATTGGAGGGATTGGTCCTCTTTGATCTGGCACAGGACCTTCTTTAAATGTTACATCAAGTCTCGGTGATAAAATCAATACGTTCATTATATTCCAATCTGTTAATAAAATCTTTTGTTAATTCCATCTTTCTTCTAACATATGTTTCATTGTTAAATTTTCTCTCACCTTTTCCTGTCCATATAATTGTATCAGGTTGGAAGTCCCAATCCATATGTTGATTATCAAAATATTGAAACTGTTCTTTATTTTTATACCAACCTTGAAAGTGATATGCTTGCCATAAAGAAACTTGATCAACAAACCATCTAGGACCATGTTCTTTTAATCTTAAATTTACTTCTTTTAAAAATGGTGCAGAGTATTTTGTTACAAGTACAATACCAGCTGCTATCTTTGTTCCTTCATTTTCCCAACCTACTGTACCAGGTAATGGATCTCTAACAAATAAACCTAACTCTTTTTTATCTTCGAATACGAACTTTCTATTCAAATAACAATCAACATCTATAATTAACATTCTGTTTACATATTCTAAAACTCTATGACCAATCATAAATCTTTGAGATGCATATCTTGTTTTAGGAGGATCTATTTCACATTCAGATAAACTAATTGTAAAACTTATATCAAGTTTATCTTTTATCTGTTGATATAATTGTAAACATTTATCATCATAGTTTAAAATATTGATATGTAAATTATTACCAAACTTATTACATGATTCTATTAACGCAGGTCCATGTTCCTTAAAATAAAAAGGATCACATGAAGCAAAAAGAACATCATCAGGTATTTTATTTACATCATATAAGTAAAAATCTTTATCAATCATAATTTTCATTCCTGAAATACATTCCGTTTCGTTCTAACCAAGAAGCAGTAATTCCATCTTTCTGTGTTGTCTTCTTATCCATTGTAGATGCTTCTAATATTTCTTTGTAGATATTATCTACATAAGTAAAACCTCTTTTTTCAAATTGATCTATCCACCAACTTTTTTCTTGTATACAAAAATGATGTTCGTTGTGATATAAACTTGATGTACAAACTACATGCTTACAATTTTTAAATAGAGGCATATAATTATCAATATATTCTTCTGGTACATGCTCTAAAAATTCTACACTCCAAGCTAAATCAAACTTATCTTGAATTAACAATCTATCTTTTGTAAAGTCATGTAATAGATCTGGGTTCACTGTATGATCACCATCAACACCCAACGCTTTTGTATAACCAACCATCTTAGCAGATTCAACTTGACCTCCAGGTCCACAACCTATATCAAGCATAGTTTTACAATTATGTTTATGCATCATATATCTCAATGCACCTCTATCAATCCAGGTCCTATTATTATGACCACCTAAATGTTTTGGCACTTCCATTTATTTTCCTATAATATTATATTGATATGCATATTCATAATCATACTTGTCACCAGTATAACCTGCATCTGTAGATTCTATCATCATATCGGTGTATAAGTCAACTAGATCAGATCTAGGGTGTTCTTGCCTTTCACCTGTATACCATCCAGGAGTCCAAGGTTGTGTTGCCATATTAGTCCAATGTAACTGATACATATCATCTACAGATCTATTTTCACCATCTAAACAATTCCATCTTGGATCTAATTCTTTTACTAATTCATCATTACCACTAAACTGTGCTATCATTCTATGATGATAGAATTCATTTACTCTTTGTCTATCAACTGGTATTAAAAAGTCCTTCATCTTTTTACAATCAATAACCATTACACAAAATTCATGGCCACCAAATCTTTGACCTTTTCTTGCAGCTAGTGGTTTACCTTCTAAGTCAGTATCATATAATTCACCAATGTCTTTGAAGTTAATCATATCACAATCAGTGTAGATTGCTCTACCTTCAAAGTTACATAACTCTGGTATTATCCATCTATAACCAGAAAAAGGTGTAGACCATTTTGGAGTATTGAAACCAGACCAGAAACCTTCTTTTCTTTGTCTCATCCAAGTAATATTTAATTCTCTTTTAGTATTTTTTCTTAAGGTGTATTCATAGATAGCTTCAATTGGAGCATCCTCACCATTGGATGACGATCCAATAAAAATTTTAACTTCGCTCATAATTTATCCTTTATGTAATTTTACAAAACTTTCCGCATCAATGACAACTAGAGGTTTCTTGTTATTTTTCTTCATAACAACTATTGGTTCTTTATCTTTGGAATTAGCTATTGCTTGATCGTATGCTTCCCATACATTTAACTTTTCTACATTTTTGCATTCAATAGAGTATGGAAATTTTTCTCTAGCTGCTCTTGCCATTATTAGATCTTCACCTCCTGCTCCCATAGATCTACTTTCTATGTCTTCAGGATGTACATCTAATTGTTCTATGAGTAGGTCTCTAACCCATTGTTGAAGTCGTCTGCCTTTATTCTTGGCACTTTGTGGTTTCATTATTCCTCATCATTATCCATTTTCAATTCATCCATATCATCAAATAAAAATTCCTCTAATTCATTACCACAAAAAGGACAGATCGCTGGAGGATCAGGTTGTGTATCTTTATCGTATGTTATAGTATATTCAGCTGCACAGTTCTCACACTCAATAGTTTTTGAATGTAGTTCGTGATCAGTTTCATATTTTTCATTTTCTTCTTTTGTCATTATTCACACCACGACTCTTTTTTTCCACCATCATAGGCTCTGGCTAATCCAGCGTTAATCAGAGCCAATGATAAGCGTTCGTCATCTATAATTATGTCTCCTAAAACTCTTCCTCCAAACTTACCCCACTTTTCTAATACAATATAAACATCACCTGTTTTTAAAAACTCTTTAACAAATGCTGTTGCTTTTCGACTCATCAAATCTTCATAGGCACACTGAGCTCTACGTCCTTTCTCAGGTGTATCAATTCCATTTATTCTTAGATTTAATGTTTTCTTTAAGGGATCTGGTAAAAATGGTGCTTCAAATTTTACGGTATCACCGTCAATTACTTTCACTATGTTCCAATTATATAACATTAAAGGTATTGGTTCTCCTGCAAATGCATTGCTAAATGTCAAAAATAATAATGTAATCAAAGCAGGTATTTTCATTTATTTAACCATTCCTTTCTTTCTTGCAAGTTCGTATTGATAGACTTGTTTTGTCATTTCATCTGAGTCTATCTTTTTTGGTTTAAGTTGTTTATATGTATCCAAGATGTTTTCTGGATCCTTTTTTGGAATTGATTCTAGGAATTCCCCTCCACTGTCGAATGAGCCTTCATTCATTTGTGTTTTTCTCCTTTCTATATTGCGAATGATGAACCGCAGCCACAGGTAGCTTTTGAGTTCGGGTTTTTGAAAGTAAATTGCGATCCCATTAAATTATTTTCATAATTAATAGTAGCACCATCTACATACTGAAAAGACGCACCGTCTATCACAAGTTTAACA
>Ga0208767_1002593_pt1 | contig 13536 bp, 14 predicted proteins | sample VirMetDEL_Mar_21_FD_184514 | JGI IMG/M metagenome (GOLD analysis project Ga0208767, IMG submission 184514) | Aqueous microbial communities from the Delaware River and Bay under freshwater to marine salinity gradient to study organic matter... | ecosystem: Environmental > Aquatic > Marine >... | reverse complement strand
TGGTGGCCAAACTTAAGTGATTTCAACACTGTAACGATAGGAGGAATGATATGGAATAGTGGTGGTACTGTATATACAAATTATGGTGATCAAGATTTAAGCAATGTATCTATATTTAACTCAGCTTTAACAGCTACACAAATTTCTACTTTATTTAACTTTGGTACTCCAGAAACTAATATATCTTTCTCTTCTCAAGCTTGGTGGAAACTAGATGATCAAACTGCAATAACAGATTACTCTGGTAATGGAAATACAGGAACTAATAATGGTGCTACTAATGCTCCAGGTGGAGTAGCTTATGTCCCATCTTGGAAAATACCAAGTGCACTTACTATTCCAACTGTAAATTACACTTCAGCTTTAGAGTTTAATAGGCCTACTGCAAACAATGAATATGTTGATATTGGTACTATATCTTTTTTAAATCAAGCTGGAGATTTTACTATATCTCAATGGGTTTACCCTGCTAACATTATTGGTAATCATAATATGCCTATCCAATTTGGAACTTTATCCAATCTTATTTACCTTAAAAATAATGCTTGGCAGTATGAATTTAGAGGCGGTCCCCGCCAAGCTGTACCAACCAACGGAGTTCCCGTACCTAAAGAAGAGTGGATTCATATAGCTTTAACAGTTGAAGGCACGGTTTCTAAGTTTTATCAAAATGGTGATTTAAAACACACTGGAGTAGTTGGAACTACTTACTCTGCAAACGCTGTTAGAATAGGAAACTGGTACAGTGCGAGTTATCCTTGGTATGGGAGAATAAGTAATACAGCTTTATTTAATTCGGCATTAAGCTCCTCAAATGTAAATACATTATACAACAATGGGCAGCCAGAAGTAACTCCATCTTTCTCTCCATTACATTGGTGGAAATTAGACAACACCACAACTGGGATTCAAGACAGTGCTGGAAGTAGTAACGGAACTTTAGTACAAACCTCTGCTCCTGGGGCAGAAGAAGTAGCAACTAACGTATACGTAGGAAATGTTCCAGTAAATGGAGTAAGTACAACTTTACCAAGTACAGCTTTACAACAAAGTGATTTACAATTTGATTCACCTTATAGTAACTATAGTTTAAGTTTTGATGGGATTAGCTATATAAATACTGGAACTGATATAGGAGACTCTTTAGGTGGTTCTTACTCTGGGGATTTAACTGTTTCAATGTGGTTAAAATTTAATTCTATAAGTACCCAGTACGGGTTGTTCTATATAGGAGATCTCGCTAGTGGTGGTGGTAGTTTTTGGATTAATACTTCGGCAAGTAAGTTATGGGTTTATGCTAATAACGGAACTGCTGGTTATATAAACTGTAGTATTTCTTCTCTAAACACAACTGATTGGTACAACGTGACCTGTGTATATAAAGGATATGACATTTCTAATTCTAAAATTTATATAAATAACACTTCTCAAACATTAACAACTTCTGGTAATTTTAACTACACTTATGACTTTACTGGTAAAAAAACTACTATTGCAGATTACTATACTACTCCACCTTTTAGAGGTTTTAATGGTAAAATTGACGAAACGGCTTTGTGGAACACAGCTTTAACAGAAGCTCAAGTATTAGAAATATATAATAATGGTAAACCTGGTAATTTAGATAACTTCTCTGGAACTGCACCTATTTCTTGGTGGAGACTTGGTGAAAACGCTTATTTTGTAAACAATAATATTACATTACCTAATTCAGTATCTGGAGCACCTAACGGTGTTAGCTCTGGAACTGCTACTTCAATGCTAACAGCTGATGCACCTGGAACTTACGCTAATGGTATAGGAGATGGTTTAGCTATCACAGATCGTGTAGGAGACGCTGCTTTATCAGTTGCTAACTCACAGAGTTATAATATGATTCCAGATGATAAAATACCTTATGTACCTGGATATGTTGGGCTGCAAACTACCAATGCTTTTGAAATGACATTTGATGGGATAGATGATTATTTTGATGCTGGAAATTCTATAAGTGTTGCAACAGGAAATCATTCAATTTCTTTTTGGTTAAAATACACTTCAACAAGCAACGTTGTAATTATGGAAAAAGGTTCTGGAAGCACTGGAGAATTAGCATTTCAAGTAGATGGAAGCGGTAAGATATATTGGTACGGTGGGCCAACATATGCAGTTTACATAAATGAATTAACTAATGATGGTAATTGGCATCACGTCGTTGCAATAGCTGACGGAAGTTCTTCTTATATGTACCTTGATGGAGTTTTAAAAACAACTGCTGGTAATAAAATACAATCAAGCTCTAATACAAGTAATTTTTATATCGGTGGTAGACAAACTAACTATAACTTTGCTGGCTCAATAGACGAAGTAGCAATATTCGATAAAGCATTAACAGCTGATCAAATTAAATTTGATTTATATAAACCAACATCAGAAGGAACTAACCAAACAGCAGATATAGAAAATAATACTAACCTACCAACGCCAGTGGCTTGGTACAGAATGGGAGATTAATATGAGTACAAAGTTTTTAAGTCCAGGCTGGCGAATGCCAAGAAATGCTAATCAGAGTAAAAGTGCTAATTATAGTTTAGATTTGTCAGGGGCAAAGTTTATTGATTGCGGAACTTCTGTTTATGATAAGATAAGAACATCTAGTGGTAATTCTGTTGCTGGATGGTTTAAAATAGACAATCTTGCAAGTGGAGATATTCTGCTTTTTAATTTTAGATTGCCTTTTTCTGGTAATGCAATACAAAGAGATTATGCTTTTTATTGGTCTACTAATGCTACAAGTAACATTAAAATTTATGTAGATAATTCAGCTAAAATAACTTATAGTAATTTTTCACCAGTAGCTGGAGTATGGTATCACGCTTGTGTTAGTGTAGAATATGGAACAGACACTACAAAACAAATTTTATATATTAATGGTCAAAATGTAGCCACTGCTTCTTCTGCAATAACATCTTTACCAAATCAGACTTCTAATTTATATATAAATCAATGGTATAGTTCAACTTGGTCGGCAATACAAGGAAGTTTTTCTGATATATCCATTTTCGACTACGCTCTTTCTGAAAGCCAAGTAACAACTCTTTGGGGTGGTGGAACAGAAGTTTCAAACCCTATGGCTTTACCAAGAACACCTATCGCTTATTATCCTTTAGGTACATCTGCTTGGAATGGACAGTATTTAGCTGAAAACAATGCTATTGGAGATTATGTTTTTGACATAACCACCACAAGCCAAAGGTTTTTAACTCCTTTAAACGCCGCGGAAAAAACCAACTTAACGTATTCTGTATGGTTTAAAACAAGCAGTGGAATAAATAGTAATAAAATACTTTTTAGTTCTGGTAGATACGGTACTTTTCAAGCGTCAATGTATACTAATCAGATAATTGTCACAGCCCAAGTGTACACTGGTAGTTTGACTGGAAGTTCCACTTCAGCAACAATTAATTTTAGTTATGGCGATAATAAATGGCACCATTATGTTTTAAACTTTGACGGTTCGCATATGAAGTTTTATATTGATGGAGTTTTAAAAGCTAAAAATGCAAAATCAGGCGTTTTAAACTACCATCCTAACTCTTTAAGAGACACAGGTATAGGCAATACATCATATGTAAGTAGTAACGCTGGTTTGGTTGGAGAATATTCTAATTTTATATCTCATAACGCTACACTTACAGATGGTAATGTTTCAGTAGGTGATACAGCTACTGGTGAAATAGCAACTTTATACAACTATGGTTCTCCTATACAAGATTTATCTAGTATACCTCAAAGCTCTAATATAGAATCTTGGTATAAGCTCGATGCGAGTGAGATTTATAATAGTTCAATCACAGATTGGGAAGTTGACAATGCCTTAAGTCCTTGGACGAGTTCTTTAAATCTTATACCTAATGACTATGTACAAACAGGCGGTTTTACAATAGGTAATAATTACACCTTTTCTTGTTGGCTTAAAAGTGATACAACATCACCAAGTAATATGTGTTTTTTAAGTTCTCCAAATTATTATACTGTTGGATATAATGGTAATTTTGTTATAAGGGTTACAAGTGCAACTCAAATACAAATGTATTCATATAATGCAAGAGCTGACTCAGAAAGTTCTACAGTTACAATACCCTCGATAGACACTAATTGGCATCATTTTTCTTTAACTTCAAATGGAACTACAACTAATATATATTGGGATGGTTCTCCATTAACTGTAACAGGAAATCAAACAAAATCTTTAGATAATATTTCACAAGGGTTAATAATTGGTCATAATATTACAGGAAACAATAACGCTTTTAATGGTAAAATGTCAAACGTAAAAGTATTTAACACAGCACTACCAGCAACAGGTTCTAACTCAGTAGAAACTCTTTACAATAATGGAAATCCTTTAGCAGATATGAGCTCATTTAGTTCTTTGGTTTCTTGGTGGAAATTAAACAATACAACTACAGGTATTGAAGATTCAAAAGGGTCTAACAACGGAACTAATAACGGAGCTACTGAGGCACCAGGTTCAGTGTCTACATTAAATGGTTTAAGCTCAGGAATGTCTCAATCAAACCTTATTCAAAGTGACTTACAAACAGTTGCGCCTTATAGTAAATATGCTTTAAATTTTGATGGAACGGATTATATAGAAACACTAAACAATGGGCCTAACATAACTCAAGTTACTCTTTCAGCTTGGATAAAAAGAAGTGGAACTCAATCAGACTATAATGGAGTGCTTGGAGTTAGAAACTCAGGTGGAGCTCCTCATTATGGAGTGTCTTGGGATTTAGCTTTTCAGTCATCACCATCAAGCACGAATAAAATTCAATTTAGAGTTGGGGACGGAATAAATGCTTATAAACTTATAAATAGTAACTCTGCAATACCAGATAATACTTGGACTCACGTGGCTGGAGTACTAAGCGGAACAAATGTATTACTATATATAAATGGAACTTTACAAACTGAAACAGAAACTTTCACTGGTACATTACTTTCTCCAAGCTCTAAAATATTTATAGGCGCACAAGGACCAAGTGGTAATAACGATTTTGTTGGATCTATATCTAACCCAGTGGTTTGGAACACGGGTCTATCAGCTTCTGAAGTAAGAGAAATTTACAATGAAGGCCTTCCTAGCGATTTAAATACTTTTTCTGGTACAGCTCCTGTAGCTTGGTGGCAGTTAGGTGAAAATAGTTCTTTCAATGGAAATGATTGGATTGTAGCTGACGAAATAGGATCTAATAATGGAGAAAGTACTGGTATGGGTGTAGATGCTTTAACAAACGGTGTAGGTACAACAGCTAATGGAGTGTCTAGCGGAATGTCAGAAGGTAGTTTAGTAGGTGATGCACCATATAGTACAGCTAATGCATTATCAAGTGGGATGGCGGTGCAAGCATTTGATTCATCAAACCCACCTAACGTAATATCAGGTAGATCTGAAGATGTACCGTCGTAAAAAAATATTAACTTTGTAAAAAATCAAAAAATGGCAACAACTTATGTAGTAATCAACCTATCTGATACCAACTCAGTTTTATTCAGTCAGGTGAACCAATCTTCTGCTCAAACAATGAGAAGAAACGTAGCAAATACTCAAGGTGTTTTATCCTTCCAGGTAGAACCTTCTTTTATCACTAACGGGTCATTAGTTCCAGTAGGAACCTATACTCACGAAGAGATACTAGTTTTATTAGCTACTCCAGAATGGACACCAGCAGACCCTGAGTAGTGGCTTATAGAAAGAAAATAACAACAAAGAGACCAGGGGTACATTCTAAGAATGCCTCCAAAGGGCAGAAGGGATACAAACCAATTTACCGTGGTCAAGGCAAATAATATGGAAGAAACTATCTTAATAGCTTTGATTTCAGCACTTGGAGTCAAGGAGATATGGAATATAATTAAGAAGAAGATTGATATCAACGCCAAAAAGGAAGATGATCAAATAGGAAGGCTGACGGAAAAAATAACCAGTCTAGAACTAAAAATAGATGAGCTCATTCAAGAAAACCTCAACCTAAAAGTGAAGGTAGCTAAGATGGAAGAGAGAATATTACTAACTGCTAAAAACAGAGTAAAGAAATGATGTTATCTAAAAACTTGTCTCTTTCTGAGATGACTAAAAGTACTACCGCTAAAAGGAGAGGTATTGATAATAGTCCCACTGAAGAACATATTGAGAATATGAAAGTACTAGCTGAGAAGATATTTCAGCCCATTAGAGACTATTTCGGAGTACCTTTTAGCATTAGTAGTGGTTATCGCTCAAAAGCTCTTAATGAAGCTATAGGAGGTAGTAAAACATCACAACACTCTAAGGGGTTAGCTATTGACATTGATAGAGATTATAATTTTGATCCCAATAACGCCCAGGTATTTCACTATATTAAAGACCACTTAAACTTTGATCAGTTGATTTGGGAATTTGGTACAGAAGAAAATCCATCTTGGGTACACGTAAGTTATACTACTACTGAAACACAGAGAGGTCAAATACTAGTGGCTTATAAAGACGACAACAACAGAACTAAATACAAAGCTTATGGAAGATAAAATAAACCAACTTTTACAGGGTCAGGCTGTAATGCAGAGTCAGTTAAAAGAAATAAGCAAACAAAAGAACGATCACGAAAGAAGGATACGTAGTCTAGAGAAAAAGTTTTGGACTTCCATAGCTATTATAGTTACAGGAATAGGAACATTTATAGAAGGTTTATTTTTAGGAAGATGACAGAAGAGAAAACAGAGTTTGAAAAAATGTTAGAGAAGTTAGAGAAGCAGCCAGTTCCAGAGAGAACGTGCAGTATAGATGATGAAAACTGTGAAAGCTGTTCTGGATGAAGAAAAAACTCAAAGACACTGCAATAGGTAAATTTCTAAAAGACAAAGCTCCTAAGGTACTAGATGTAGTAGGTGACATATTGCCTTCAAGTGGTGCTCTTGGAGTTATTAAAAACGTTATTAGTAAAGACCCAGACCTGACACCAGAAGAGAAAGAGGCGTTACATCAGCAGGTGGTAGAGCTTTATAAATTAGAGGTAGATGATAGAGATTCAGCTAGAGAAAGAGAAGTTGAGTTAGCTAAAGCAAATCGTTTTGACTTTATGTTTAATTTAACAGGTTTGGTTGGCCTTTCCTGTTTTGCCTTCTTGGTTTATGCCATTGTGTTTTTAGAGGTGCCTGCTCACAATAAGGAGATTTGGATTCACCTGATCGGGGTGACAGAGGGAATTGTGGTGAGCATTTTTGGTTATTTCTATGGGTCTTCAGCATCACGCAGAAAATGATTATCTTTGCAATATTACAATTTAATTTAATCAAATGAAAGACGGAGAAAAAAGAAAATTAGAGGCTGAGGAATTAGCCCAACTACAAGAATTACAAAACAAATTCCAAGGTTACAAAATGCAACTGGGGGAATTAGAGATGCAGAAGTCAACTATTTTAAAAGAGGTTGATGAAGTAAGGGTAGATTTTAATAAGTTAGAAAACGAATTTATTGAGAAATACGGTCTCGATTCTGTCATTAACATAAAAACCGGGGATATAACACCAAAAGAAAATGGCCAAGATAAGTAACACCACCTCGTATCCTAACGCAACACCTGCGGCAAATGATTATGTTATTGGAACAGACATTGATGATAACAACGCAACTAAAACATTTAAGCTTCAGGAGATAGCTAATCTTTATGCGGGATCAGTTACTAGTGTTGGCTTAGATGGCGGTACTACTGGTATTACTATTACAAGCGACACAGCTAATCCAATAACTACAACAGGAACATTTACATTAGGTGGTACTTTAGCTGTAGCTAACGGTGGAACAGGTTTAACTACTCTTGGAACAGATGGTCAAGTATTAAAGGTAAACACAGGTGCAACAGCTTTAGAGTTTGGTAGCCCAACTTTTTCAGTTCAAAATAGTGGTGGCGCTATAGTAACAGGTATAGATACTTTAAACTTTAATACTAATGTTGATGTTATTACAGCGCCTGGATCTAGTACAGCTATTATAAACGCTTCAGGCGGTAGTGGTGGACCTGGAACGGGAACACAGTATTCAATACCTTTATGGAGCACAACTTCAACGTTAGGTGACTCTTTACTTTCTCAAGATTCTGGAAGTACCTTATTATCTATGTCTAGTGGAAGTTTGAAATTTGATACTGGTGGTACTACAAGTAAACCAGCAATCGCAATTAGAGATACTAACACTGGTATATATTCTCAAGCATCAGGGAGACTAGGGTTGATAACTAATGGTTCTGAAAAGGTTACCATAGACGATACTGCTGGTGTTGCTATAGGTCCATTAACTCAATTTAATAATGGTTTAAAATTTGGAGGAAGTGGGAGCACTTTAGATACATATACAGAGGCGACTTGGTCAGGCGGTCCTATTCTTACTTTTAGTGTTGGAGGTGCTGCTACTCTTACTGCTTCTTCAGGAAGTTATAGATGTATAGGAGATATGGTATTTGCTTCTTTTACTTTTACTTTTGGATCAGGCGGTTATGGAACGGTTGATATGAGTTTACCTTTAAGTGGAATTGCTGGAACTGGATCTATAAATTTTACTAAAATGAACAGTAGCGTAGGAAATTCTACAGTAAGCACACCGGTTACTGGTGACATATTAACAAATTCAGCTAGTATTAGATTAAAATCTTTCAACTATGATCAAGACAGTGGGTCTCATGTTTCTGGTCAACTTTTTGAATTAGTAGAAACTCAAGGGCAGCCAGTTTTCCAAAGTGGAGACGTTGTATCAGGAACAGTAATATATAGAAAAGCTTAAAAAAACAAAAATGGCAATAACAAAACAAACAGAAGCTGCATCCATAGAGGTTGTAGGTCAATTTAAAGAAATAAATTACAAAGAAAAAGTAAAAGTATTAGAAGATGGAGTTTTAATATCTGAATCTATAAGCGGAACTTGTTATCCACCTACAACAGATGTTGCTACTTTAAGTTCAGAAGTTGCTTCAATTGCTAATGTTGTTTGGACTCAATCTGTGAAAGATGCTTATAATGCTGCATTTCCTGTAGAGTCACTTCCTTCTGAGTAAAATCCTGCAAAAAGTAGGTACTTAAATTTAATAAAATGGAATACATAAGAAAAGTGTCTGTTGGCTCAGACTACAAGTCAGCAATGAATTATATTGTAGGACAGCCAGTCTTAAGAACATATACCATACACGTCATTAAACAAGAAGACGATGGTGAAATTAAAGTTTACGTAGAAAACAAAAAGAACGAGGTTTTTCTTTGGAAGAGTTTTAGTGTAGCAATGCCTTCTTCTTTAGAATACAATGTAAACTATTGACATGAAGTCCCCGTTTTCTTTTATAGTTAAGCCTCAAGGAGGTCAACGCTATGACAACTTAAGTAAACACGGTGATGGTAAACTAATAAAAAGTACTTCTCAGGAAGACCACACCGCTACCAATAGATTTGCTACAGTAGAGGAGATTCCTATTCTATGGTCTTTTAACAAGGAAATATCCAAAGGAGATACCGTTGTGGTGCACCACAATATATTTAGAAAATACTATGACATGAAAGGGGTGGAAAAAAGTGGTCCTTGTCATTTCAAAGATGATCTATACATAGTAGATGTGGAGCAGGTGTACTTGTATAAGAGCAAGGGTAAATGGAATTCAGTAGGAGATTATTGTTTTATTAAGCCTGTAGAAAGAGAAAAAGATGTTATATTGTCTGTTGATAGAAACAAGCAATTAGTTGGCGAGGTAAAATACGGTAATAAAGAGTTGAGAGAATTAGATATTTTTGAAGGAGATAATGTTTGTTTTTTACCAGATTCAGAATACGAGTTTGAGATAGATGGAGAAACATTGTACAGAATGAAAACTAAAGATGTATGCGTATTAATATAAGTGTAAAAAAACTAAAGGAAGACATTATTAGCGCTGGTGAGATAGCTGTTAAAGAGCTTATAAAGGTAGCTAAGGAAGATATTATTAAATACGATGCTGAAGATGATTTAGCAGCAGATAGATTAAAGAATGCGGCAGCTACTAAGAAGTTAGCAATATTTGACGCCTTTGAGATATTAAAAAGAATACAAGAAGAACAAGCCATTTTAGAAGAAAGAACAATAGAAAAAGAAGCTTATCAAGGATTTGCAGAAAAGAGATCAAAATAGACTACATACAGTTGTAAAAGAACTGGTACCAAGAAGTGTTATAACCACTAAGAACAAAGCTAAGAGTTGGGACTATGGGTATAACGAGAAGTATAACATTGTCATCATATCTAAAGACGGCACCTTAGGAGAGGTGTATGACATACAAGGGGTTAGAGTAGGACTTCCTAAGCAACCTAAGTCTATTAATACTAAGTTTAATAAATGGAATGCTAGTGAGTTACCTAAGGAATTAAAAGGTATTAAAACTATATTTGATTGGCAGAAAAGAGATAATAACTTTAAGTCAAAGTGGGTAGGTTACGTAGAGGGAGAGTTTGATAAAAGAGAGTATGGTGAATGGTTTACTAACAATGGAGAGCCTACTTATATTACTGGTACTCACTATATGTATCTGAATTGGACTAAGATTGATGTAGGTAAGCCAGATTTCAGGGAGTCTAATAGAATATTTTATTTGTTTTGGGAAGCTTGTAAAGCGGACAAGAGAAGTTTTGGAATGTGTTATTTAAAGAACAGGCGTTCTGGATTTTCGTTTATGAGTTCTTGTGAAGCGGTGAACCAAGGTACTATTACTAGAGATGCTAGGGTAGGTATACTTTCTAAGACGGGTTCTGATGCTAAGAAAATGTTTACTGATAAGGTGGTTCCTATTTCTAATAATTACCCTTTCTTTTTTAAGCCTATTCAAGATGGTATGGACAAGCCGAAAACAGAATTAGCTTATCGTGTTCCAGCAAGTAAGATTACTAAGAAAAATATGGATAAGAAGGATGAGTTGTTTATGGATGGCTTAGATACTGTATTGGATTGGAAGAATACTTCAGACAACTCTTATGATGGAGAAAAGCTACTGCTTCTTATACACGATGAAAGCGGCAAGTGGGACAAGCCTGAGAACATACTTAACAATTGGCGTGTAACAAAAACTTGTTTGAGGTTGGGGTCTAAAATTGTAGGTAAATGCATGATGGGTTCTACTTCTAATGCTTTGGATAAAGGTGGTGAGAACTTCAAGAAGTTGTTCTACGATTCTAATGTAGGTAAAAGAAATGCCAACGGTCAAACTAAATCCGGCTTGTACTCATTATTTATACCAATGGAGTATAATTTTGAAGGGTATATAGATGAGTACGGTCATCCAGTATTAGAAACTCCTGAAGAGCCATTGGTGGGCGCAGATGGAGAAATGATAGATGTAGGTGTGGTAGACTATTGGCAGAATGAAGTAGACTCACTAAAAACAGATGCGGATGCATTAAATGAATTCTATAGACAGTTTCCAAGAACGGAGTCTCACGCATTTAGAGATGAGAGTAAGCAGTCTTTATTTAATTTAACTAAAATATACCAGCAGATAGACTACAATGATGCTTTAATAAAGCAAAGGGTGCTGACTAGAGGTAAGTTTATGTGGAAAGATGGTATTAAAGATACTAAGGTGGTATGGATACCGGAGAAAAATGGAAGGTTCTTGGTTTCGTGGACACCTAAGCCAGAGATGCAGAATAGGGTGGTTACTAAAGGTAATCTTTACTTTCCAGGAAACGAGCACTTAGGATCTTTTGGGTGTGATAGTTATGATATTTCAGGAACGGTAGGTGGCTTTGGTTCTAATGGAGCTCTTCACGGTTTAACAAAATTTAACATGGACGAGGCTCCTAGTAATCATTTCTTCTTGGAGTATGTAGCTAGACCGCAAACAGCAGAGATATTTTTTGAAGAAGTATTAATGGCGTGTGTATTTTACGGTATGCCAATATTAGTAGAGAATAACAAACCAAGGTTGTTGTATCACTTTAAGAATAGGGGTTATAGAGCTTTTTCTATAAACAGGCCTGATAAAAGTAAAATGAATCTATCTAAGACTGAAAAAGAACTAGGTGGTATACCTAACTCATCTGAAGCTGTAAAGCAGGCTCACGCTGCTGCAGTAGAGTCTTATATTGAGAAATATGTTGGTCTAGACTTAGATTCCGTGTATAGAGATCCAGATGAAATGGGGTCTATGTATTTTAGTAGAACACTGGAAGATTGGGCTAAGTTTAATATTAATAACAGAACAAAATATGATGCTACTATAAGCTCAGGTTTGGCCATTATGGCTAATCAAAAAGGTTTGTATCACACACCAAAAAAAGAATCAAAAATAAGCATTAACTTTGCAAGATATAGTAATAAAGGTGCATTGAGCACGATTATAAAGTAAAAATGAAAGAACCCGTAATTCTAATCAACCCAACTACCTTTCCTAACCAACAAGCCACAGACGCAGAAAAAAATTCACTAGAATACGGAATGCGTGTTGGTGAAGCTATACAGTACGAATGGTTTAAGAGAGATGGTAACAGTTGTAGGTTTTATGATCAGTGGGTAGAGTTTCATAGATTAAGATTATACGCAAGAGGAGAACAACCAATAGGAAAGTATAAGAATGAGATTGCAGTAGATGGAGATTTAAGTTATTTGAATTTAGATTGGACACCTGTTCCTATCATACCTAAGTTTGTTGACATTGTTGTTAACGGTATGGCAGATAGGTTGTTTGATGTTAAGGCTAGTGCACAAGATGCAATGTCAGCTGAAAAGAAACATCAGTTTCAAGAGATTGTAGAAGCAGATATGGTTGCTAAACCAATGTTAGAGGCTACTGAGGAGATGTTTGGTATTGACATGTTTAACACGCCTAAGCAAGATTTACCAGAGAGTGATCAAGAGTTAGCATTGTATATGCAAATGAATTACAAGCCAGCTATAGAGATTGCAGAAGAAGAAGCTATTGACACTATATTAGAAGAGAATCACTACAAGCAAAGAGTTCAGAAACAAGTCAACTATGACTTAATGGTATTAGGTACTTCATTTGTTAAACATCAGTTTTTACCTAACTCAGGTATATCTGTAGAGTATGTAGATCCAGCATCATTAGTATATAGCTACACTGAAAGTCCAACTTTCGATGATTGCTTTTATTTCGGTGAAGTTAAGCAAGTTCCTATAACAGAATTAGTAAAGATAAAGCCAGATATTACTCCGGAAGAGATGGAAGAGATTGCTCAGATGTCATCACTTTGGTATAACTATTACGGCATTGTCAGACCTTATCAGGATAGTTTATTTCAAAAAGATGTAGTAACACTATTGTATTATAATTATAAGACTACTCGAAAGATGGTTTATAAGAAAAAATACATGGATAATGGTGGAGAGAAAATAATAAGAAAAGACGATTCTTTTAATCCGCCAGAAGGAGAAGAAAAGTTTGAGAAGTTAGAAAAAAGAATAGATGTGTGGTACGATGGTATCATGGTTATGGGAACTCAAAAAGTTTTAAAGTGGGAGTTAGCTAAGAACATGGTTCGTCCTAA
>Ga0208767_1002589_pt1 | contig 13549 bp, 8 predicted proteins | sample VirMetDEL_Mar_21_FD_184514 | JGI IMG/M metagenome (GOLD analysis project Ga0208767, IMG submission 184514) | Aqueous microbial communities from the Delaware River and Bay under freshwater to marine salinity gradient to study organic matter... | ecosystem: Environmental > Aquatic > Marine >... | reverse complement strand
CTTAATGCTTTAGCACCTACTAATGCTGAAACAACAGTTCCTATACCTCCTATAGCGGCTAACGGCCCTTCCTGTACTACAGGACGATCATCAACACTAACATCATCAGTATCATCTCCACTTATAACAACCTCTGGAATTTCACTTGTTATTTCAGTAGTTTCAATAGTTTCGTCTACAGGTTTGTCTTCTACAACTTCTGCGGGTGCTTCTTCTACGCTTATGTTTCCGCTGTCATCATAAGTAACTTCTGTTGATCCTACAGGTTCTACTTTTTTATCTTCAGTACTGTATCTTTTTTCTAAGTCTGAATCTTCAACAACTACGCTTGATACTTGCTCTTGCGAATGTCCAAAAGGCCCTGTAGCTCTAGGATTTCCCTGTATAACAGACATGTCTATTGCTACTTTATCTATTTTCTTTTGCACATCAATAATATCTGCTTCAGTGAAATTATCAGGATTAGATTGCATTTCAGCTAAAGTTTCTCGTAAAGCTTTTTCTTTAGTAGTTAAATTTACTAGCTGATTGTTAGTTGGAACTTTATTGTCGGATATAAATTTATTATAATCTTCTAAAGCTTTGTCGTATGCAATTTTATCTTCAGGCTTTCTAGTCGCTAAATATTTTTTGTTTAATTTTTCTAAATTTTGTTTTCTAGAATTTGTTTCTTTAATTAAAGCTTGATTTTTTTCAGGCTCTAAGGATTTTATAGAATTGTCTCCTTGTGTTTTTTTAGAAAAATTATCACTTAATGTTTTAAGTGTTTTTGAATCTGTTTCTGCTTGCGTAGGTGGTGTATCAAAAAATGAAAATCTTTTTTGAAAAGACGTTTGCTCTTCACCATCTGACGAATGACCAGTATAATAAACTGTACCGTCTTCTAATGTTCTTTTTTGATAACGAGTAGTACTTCCTTTTGGAGTTCTTCCTAATGGATCAGTATACATGCTGCCTATTTCAGCAATTTCTTTGTCATTTAAATCAGTGTCTCCAACAGCTTTATGACTCCATTGTTTTGTTTCTGTATTATATTTACTATTAATTTGTAAATACTTACCAGAACTATTATCATAAACCCTATAGTTTTTGTCTAAACTTACAGTTTTAGCTTTAGGAATTTTTGTTTCTTTAGTTTTATTATTCGGAGCATCGGTTGTAGTTTCATCGTCAGATATATTTATATCGTCATATGAAGAATAAAAATTTAATTTATTATTATCTAAGTCTACATTAACAAAAGATTTAGAGTTACTATCCCAATTAGACCTTACAGTATAACCGCCTTCGTTAACATAATTAGTTAATATATTTTTTTTATTAATTAAATTTTCTTCTAAATTATTTACTACTTTAATTTTAGACCAGTTGTCTTTATCTTTAGTAGCTTTATTGAATACTCTTTTATGTTTATCTAATAAACCTTCAAACAATACTCCTCCTATATTTTTTCTAGCTTTTTCAAATTCTCCGTTTTCTATTAATGTTGCAGCTTCTGGCCTTGTACTTATAATTAAAGCCATAGTAGCTTTTTTCTGCTCTTCTATATTGTCAGACCAAGCATCATATCCATATTTATTTAATATTTCATCTCTTGTAGATTTAACAAACTGAAAACCACCTCTAGCTGTAGATGTAACTACGTTTTTAGTTCCTTTTTCTACGTAAGGTATGTTTAGTTTACCTACATCAAAAGTACCATCATTACCATGTTCTACAGAATACAATCCAAATAAGAACTTATCTACATTAGGATTTTCAAAATTTATATTAAGTGGTTTAGGTGCCATTTTAATCTATTTTGTATGGATTATTGTATTGTTGTGCTGTTTGCATATATTCTACATTAGCATCTATTAATTCTTGTTTTTGTTCTAATTTTCTTTCTCTATATTCTTCTTCTGCTTTCATTTTTTGCATAAGCTTTTTCTTTTTCTTTTTAGCTTTTAATGCTAATAAACCAGCTCCTACTGCTAAAAATGGTAACGCTGGCGCTAAACCTGCTAATGCACCTCCTGCTGCGCCTGCACCTGCACCTCCGCCACCTATGCCTATTTTTCCTAATAATGCAGACAAACCTCCTGTTCCAGACATAGTTTTAGAAGACAAAACATTTGTAGGTAAAGCGTTAGTTAAATCTAAGCCCATAGTGTTTTCTACTTTTTTACCTAAACCTAAAAAACTTTTTACTTTATTTATACCTTCTTTACCACCTATAGTTTTATATATGTTTTGTGCTGTTCCCACAGTTTGACCTAAATCAAATCCTTTAGGACTTTGCATATTAACATTAAAATCATTAGCAGACATCATAGGATATTCCCCAGTAGACCCGTAATTTATTTGATTGTCCATAGACATACCAAAATCTCCGCTTGTTAAAGGTGTATTTTGTTGCGGCATTTCTTTTAAAATCATTTGTTTAATCATATCATCTGACATGCCTGAATATTGAGGTAATGACTTTAATTGTTGTACTTGATTTTCAAAATCTTGTGAATCTACCATTATTGAAAAGATTTTCTAATTTTTGCCTTAATAGCAAAGATACTAAATTTAGAGTTATTATTATTTGTTAATTTTATTTTAGCATAAGTTCCAACTAATCTTTTTGTAGCTGATTTGCCTCTTAAAGGAAACCTTAAAATTCCTTCTCTTACTTTATGTATTAAGTCTGAAGCAAATGTAGTAGATTGTTCAGCTGTTTTATCTGTACTAAACGTAGCTCCAGTTAAACTTACTACACCAGAATTATCAACATCTCCTATTACTTCACAAGTGTCAAACTTTTTACTGTCTAAAGGAGAGTCTGAAACTATAATTTCTATGTCCTGTGGATATGTAACATCTATCATTCTACCTCTGTTTGCAGCGTCTGAATCAAACAAATGTATTTTGCTGCAATTTTCATTACTACTACCCATACTAGGCTGTATACGGCCATGGCAATACAATTTACCATTATGTGTTATCCATAAAGGTGGAAATGCATCTAATTTACTTTCAAACGCATTCATAAATTCATTATAGGTTATAGTTTTTTTGTTTATTTGACTATTTTGAAAATCAGCAAAACTAAAGAACACTCGTTTTTCTTGTTGATTATATCCTAAAGAAACACCTTTAGCTTCTTGCGCAAATATAAATTGCGAATCTGGCACTCTTGGATATATTGTAGATGTTTTAGATTTATATGATGACACGTCTGGTATAATGTCGTTCATAAACTTCATTATAGATTTGTCTGATATAGTACTAAAACCATCTGCATATCTGTGTATTTTTTTATTAACAGCATCTATAAAATAGATAGACGTGTCTGTAGATATTATGCCCTCTCTATGTAAGCCTCCAAATTGTTTAGTTATATATGCGTGATTTTCTATAGTATTAGCAGAACCTAATAATATATCATTTTGTGAGCCTAATAAAGTTCTAGAATTTATAAATAATTTTCCAAAACCTGTGTCCTGTAAAAAGTATAAATCATCTCTAAAATTAACTAAAGCATTTATTTCCCCTGAAGCATTTTCTACGTCATGAAACTGAGCAATAGGAAAACTTCTGAAAGAATCTGTTCTTTCTCCAGATAGTTTAGTTTTACTATAAGATATATTGTTAGGTTGATTTAAATCAAGAGATCTTTTTCTTTCGTTTACAGACAAATATCCTTTTAAATTAGGCTCTTGGCTATATATATTATTATAAAGTAAATCATTTACATTTGGTAAAACGTCTGGAAAAAATCCTGCGTTTATAAATTTAGAACCTAAATGCTGTCCACTTCTCATGTCTACATTTACTCTAGACTCTACAGGAAAAGTTATTACTTTAGCTGAAGATCCATCTGGATGAAAATGAGACATAGTTAACTGGTGCGAAAATATACTTACAAATGTGTCTCCACCTGCTACAGTTTGTCTAAAGCTTGTACTTGGTGTATGACCAGACCCTACTCTAGTAAACTCGCCTGCCTGTATGTATCTAGTAGCATATAAAGAATCGTCTTGTACTCCACCATATATAGAAGAAGCTTCTGATGTAGATTTTTTTATTTCTACTAAAGCATAACTTGGTATTTTTTTAACCCTATAAGTATTATTCCATAATATTTTTGCATCTCCTAATAAAGCCCTATTTAAATTAGGAACACGAACTCTGCCAGTATCGCTTTGAAGAAAAATACATCTATTTCCTTTTTGTATACTTTTATTGGTTTCATAGCTTACAACGTCTTGTGTTTTCATGTATGTTTCTACATAACCTTGATGTGTGTCTTCATCTGCATCAACCAAACCAGTATCTAATAAACCTTGATTTTTACAACTGCCTATACTAACATTATAAAACAATCTAGAACTGTTTGACAAAGGTCTTGATGCGCTATCACCTTCTGACAACTCAACGCCTTTTGTTAAATTTAAATTAGCACTAAATAAAAACTGAGCATCATTTTCTGTAGTATTGCTATCGCCACTATAGTAATGACCAATATTATTATTGTTTTGTGTGTAATAATTTATTCCGTTTCTACCATCTGGTTTAGTTACATTTCTTAATCTATAAAATTGAGTATCATTTGTATATGTTTTACCTACGTACACATGTTGTCCATCGGTGCTATTTATTTCTTTTTTTCCATAAAATCTTTTTGTTGTTGTAGTGTCTGTGCTGCCATACGTATAGGCAGATCCTGCGTTAAATTGCACATTATCTTTTAAATTAATAATACTTATACACTTAGCTCTATCTCCTGATTGAAATTTATATGGATATGCACCAAATAAACTATCAGGACTATATAACACAAACATACCAGCTGGAGACATCCAGTTTCTACCCACGCTACTAACATCAGAATAATTTTGATGATAATTATTTCCAAATATAAATGACTGTGGGCTTGTTCCGTTTTGTTCATCAGATTCATCTGGATATATATTTTCGCCTAACGCATAATGCGAACTATACTTATTGCCAGTATCATTCATAGCTTTTCTGTTAGCAGCGTTAGAATCTCCTATTTTAGTATCACTGTCATCATCTTCATGTGAAATTCTAGAAACAGCAACAGCTAAACCTTGCTGCATAATAGTAGAGTCTTCTTCGCTACGCTCTGCCCTAACAATTCTAAATCCTGATACTTTGTCTATTACAGATTGAGGTAATTTTACTTCAAATTTACAAACCAAGTCTAAAGTTAAATGACTAAAACTTCTTGTATCTGCTTCGTCTTGACTAATACAAGGATATAAATAATTTTGTTTGTTGTTAGTGTCTACATGATATTCTGGCTCATCAACAAACTCATAAGTGTCTACATATCCAGGAACAGCTATACCCTCAACTACATCTAATCTATAATCTTCAGCTACTGCAATTCCATTTTTTCTTGGAGGCTTAGCGTGTACTACTGCAATTAGACTACTATCTGTAGGACTTTTTTGCTCAAATGTATGTACAAGCTCTAAATTTCTATCATCATGATAAGGCATTTTTACATCTCCCATCCATAAAGTATTTATAGGATTTCCTTTTTTATCATAAAATAAAATGCCAAATCTATATATTTCACCTCTTTTATATCCTTTAAGACTCATCATTAATGGATCTTTATTAGACACAGAAGCTGTAGAAGTAAATATTTTAGAATCTACATTATTTACATCTAAATCAGGTATACTTTCGTTTGCACTTATAAAAGGAAAATCGTCTACTTGTCCTGATACATTATCTGATTCTTTATATGTAGTAGCAAATGACATTCTAACTCCTGCTCCTACACCAAATCCTGCGGATTGAGCTCCTAAAACTCTGCATAATTTATCTACATTGTTTGCTTCATCTACTGGCACAGTAGTTAATATGTTATAAGAATATCCTCCTTCAGACGATAAGCCTTGAGCCACTATAGTTTGCGAACCTAAATAATTGCTATATGTATGTGATGTTACTATACTTTGAGGGGGATTATTATTGCCATGCCCATCATATGCAACCGCATCTAACTCTATGCTTATTTTGTATATAGATAATGTGTTAATATTAGAGCCTTGTATATTTATATTTATGTTGTCCCAAAATACGGCATAACTATTTTCATACATATTATGCACAGAGTTTGCTCCAGATCCGTTTATATCAAAACTAGATGATGAGTTAACAAAACTAGATCCATTCCAATATTTATCGTATGATCCATCATTATTAGTGTCTAGTTTTAAAATCCACGTGTATACTAATTTATCCTCTAGATCATATTGATTTACACTACTTGTGTTTCCGTTATTTATAAAATTTGCAGAAGTATGTATGTTTAAATTTTGTATAGTAGTAGATGAACTAAACGTTTCTTCGTACGCTGTTCCTATAACAAAACCATCTGTTTTTGCAGGATAAAATGTATTTCTTGTAGTATTAACAGAGGCGCTCATTCCTTTGCTGTATGCAGTATAATATTTTCCTGGCAAAAATCTATGACCATTATAGCCTTGACTTGTTCTTACATACGCTCCATTAGATAACTCTCGTGTATAGGCTTGATTACCACCATAATCCCATCTTAACAATTGACAATCAAATTCATCACTTGTTATAAAAGAATCTGTTTTACGTGTGTTTGCTGCAAATAAAATATTGTCTTTTATTGCTAAATCTTTAGCTAAATCAAATGAATTAGTAGGCTCTAGTATTTCATTAATACTAATTTCTTGATCTGAATCTAATGTAGTGTGTACAAAATTTAAAGAAGATTGTCCTGATAAATATCTTTCGGAAACTTTATATGATCTTGTTGCACCATCTTTACTATCATAAAACAAAGCGTATAAAATTATTTTTTCAAACCTATTGTCTACGTTAGTCATTTTTATATTAAAACCCATAGCAGAACCCACTCCTTGCGGCGATCCTCCAAACTGGTCATAATTTCCTATGTTAGCTGTAGTGTGATACATACCAGAAAAAGGCCCTATAGCTGTTTTAGCTCCATCAGACGTTAAATATTGTGTACAATACTGATAAGCACCAACAGGTAGTGTTCCGCCTACTACGCTTGATAAATACGGGCCGCTTACTATAGACTCTGGTAATAAACTTAAATTATTTACAGGCAATATTGTTGTAGATATAGGATAAGTATCTATTTCATAAGCTTCTTTTTGTAAGTTTATAGACCTCACAGGATTTACATTATCTGTCCAATATATTCTTCTTACTGATTTGTTTTCTAATAAACCCACTATTTTAACTGGTATACGTTCATCCATTTGCATATTAGCAGAGTATATGTGCGTGTCTACACCAGTATTCGTTTGCTCGCTCACAAACACATTGCTATCATTTAACGAATACATAAATATTTTAGTAACAGACGTGTCTCTGTTTGAACCTAAAACATGCATTACTACCAGTTTGTCTGAGAAAGAATAATAACCCACTATATTACCATCTGTTTCTCCTGTGTCTAATACCTCTGTAGTACCTTTAATATTTTCTATTGTAAAAGTATTGCCTTCTGTGCTTAATACTTTAATATTGTTAGCGTCTCTGTAAGTTCCTTTAGGTTGTAACCTTGGATCTAAATCCATGTTTAAACCACCCTGAAATGTATTAGGCGTAGATTCTGGCATTTTTTATAGATTTTTTAAACCGTTTTTAGATTTAATAGGTATTAATGTATTCCAATATGATGCAGCTTCTGTTAGCTCAGCTGATGACGGCATACCGTCTATACCTCTTGCTTGACCGCATAAAAATATCCATCTTTTTTGTAAATCATTTACTACATACTGAGGAGCTTTACCATTGTAGTAGTCTATATTTTTTAACATCCACATGCAATACGCTGTTACAGCTTCTACATGCGTCTCGTTAATTTTAGGATAGCCATCTGTGTCTGTAGGTATAATTAAAGATGATATAGTAACTTTTTCTCCATCATCGCACTTAACATTAATATAGCCATCTTGTATATAATAACGAGTAGCATCAGCCATACTATCAGTGTCTGCATCATTACCTGTTGCGTTACCTCTAAAATATGCATGTGTAGGCTTTAATATATTTTCACCTTTAGACACACTCAAAACCTTAACTATGTTAGACGGCAAAGACGCTCTATACCCAGATATAGTTAAATCATCTTCTTGCCTTAAAAATGAATTAAGCCCTCCTATAAACTTTTCAGCTTCAAAAGACCATTCTATTATTGAGTCTGCATACATGTTTACGTCAGACATGCCTAGGTTTCTTCCTACTGCTGCAATAATTCTATTTACTGATACAAATTCCATTTTAAAAATCGTTACCTATTTCTAATTCTTTTTTTATAGCTTTTTTAAAAAATCCCATTGGCATTAATTTAGCCATTTTATATTTTTTTGGTCTTAACCAAACTACTTTGTAGTAATAGTCGTTTAATATCGGTACTTTATAAACCACTCTTTTACCGTTATTATCTACTTCATTCACATTGCATCTATAATGAAAAGCTCTTTTATGTAGCATTTTCTTTATATATACTTTACCCATTTTAGCTGGTAATGTAACTGTAGCTTTGTCTACGACTAACTCACGTATCAATTCTTCAAAAAACGTCTTTACTATACTGTAAAAATTAGTATAGCTTATATTATTTATGTCAGACTTTATAGACTTATATATGTCTTTAACGCTGACGTACTTGTCCTTGTACTTTCTCTCTAGGTGTTTGTCCATCTACTTCTTTGTCTCTTGGCTCGTTTATAACAACTCTATATTCATTTTGTAATATTTGCTGTGTTAAAACAGTAACTAGCTCTTGTGGCAGTGGATACTCTGTAGTATCATCATCTACATATGTGCTTACATCTTTTGGATTAGAAAAACATCCTAATATAGTTATAGTATCACTTGTGTCTGTATCAAAATTAAAATGTAACTCTCCATTTTTTAAATAAGCTTTTTTTGATGAGCCTGTAAATTTATTAGATGCTGAGTACGTAGTCATACCTTCAGACGAAAGAAACACTTCTATATTTTCTGTAGCTCCTATTTTAGCTTTTATGCTTTTTATAGCTCTTTGACTATTAAATTGTACCAAACTTGGTAAAGTTACTTTGTTTACGTCTGTACCGCTTATAGTAACTACGTGCGACTGCAAAGTTTCAGGATGTAGTTTTCTGCCGTTATTAGAATATTGCAATAAAAGCTGTGCCCTGTATGTATGCACTAAAAACTCTACTTGTAATGTAGATATTTTAGAGTCTGTGTCTTGACTAAAACCACCCTCAGCTATATTCTTAATGTTGTATACTATTTCTTTTAACGTAGCCATATTGCAAAGTTAATTAAATTAAATGAAAATAGGCTTCATCACTAATAGTGAATCCACCTACTTTCGAACAAGGAGAAACAAAAAGAGCCTCTTTAATATTATTCACTTCGTTTCTCTTCAATGGAATTTACTTGATAAAGAGGACTTTCTATATTTGCTGTCATCATTCTTACAGCTTTTTTAACTATAGACTCAGCAGCTTCTGGCCCACAACCCCAGTTTGTTACACCTGTAGCTGTATCGTCAAATCCTTTTGGGCCATATCTTAAAGAACCAGCTCCTAATTGTATATCTGATGTTCCTGGATTTTCATGAGCTTCATTAAAAGTACCGCCAGCTACATTAGATAGTATAGGATATTTAAAATAATCTAAATAATAAGATGATGAAGCTTCGCTGCCACTAACCAAAACCTCTTGACTACTTATAGTAGATCCAGCGCCACCGTTTGTTATAGTAACAGAGGTAACAGCACCATCAGTTAAAACTGCTGTCAAATCAGCGGCTGTAGTTGCAGTGTTATCTAAAACAGTTATTGTAGGAGCTGCCGTATATCCTGACCCTGCTTTAGATATAGTCACAGCATTTATAACTCCGCTTGATCTCGAAACTATAATTCTTGCATCATTATTTAATAAGTCGCTGTTAGGATGAACTTGTATTCTAGTACCATCTATATTGTATTTTCTGTGAGTTAATGTAGGTTTATTAAAAGGATCGCTTACATTATCATTTACAACACCAGGAGGAGCTGGATTAACACTTTCCCAAGAAGCGCTTGGACTAGTTCTTACTCTCATATCAATAATACTATATATGGGATAAGATAATCCCATGTATGTATTATAAGGATAAGGAGTGGTGTTAGAAGTGTTATTATGCACTCTTATACTACCGCTACCATCTTTAAAAGTTTTTACCTCTGATACAATATATTTAGCTGCTTCATGATGATCTTGACTTGGATTGTTTCCGTAATCTGAAACTACTTTTTCATACCACTCCATAATAGCCATAGTAAGAAACTTATCCTTTTCTGCTGTTGTAAAATATGCTTGATCTGCTTTATCTAACAGCAAGTCCATCAAATCATGTGCCTCTTGAAACGTCATTAAGCTTTAACTTTTTTAGATTTTGGTTTAACATCTACTTTTACGTTGCCTCTTAATTCTTGTTTCATCAATGCATAGACATCAGCGTTTTCTTTTAACCATGTCATTGCAGCTTCTTCTGTAAGACCTAACGTTACTCTATTATGCTTATAAACACCATTATCTCTAACGATAATCTTTTTGTCTAAAGCTTTTTTAATAAATATCATTTCATCTTTTTCAGGATGATGATAAAACTCTAAAAACTTTTCTGGTTTTGTATTAGCTATTTTAATAAGTCTAGCTTTAATTACATCTTGATCTGCGTCTAAAGCTATACCTAAAAGTCTAGCAAAGTCATTAGTCTCAGATATACCCATTTTAGAAGCAACTAATATAGCGTCTGCTGATGTAAGTAAATTTTCAACTTCTGCTTCTTCTTCTTGTCTTAGGTCTGTTATAGTATAACTTTGTTTAGATAAAGGATGGTCTTTTAAAAACTCGTATAATTTTTTATCTTGTTCTTCTGATATGTCTAAAAACAAAGAAGGACGAGTAAGTCTCCATAACTCCACTTCTTCTCCATTAATATCTGTGTAGACTTTCCATCTACCTTTTTCATCTTTATATTTAGATAAAGATAAGCTCGAGAATCGTTTTGGCGATTTAACCATTAATTGAACTAAATGTTTCATAATATTTAAAATTTTTGTTAATACCTGTTCTAAAATGAGAGAGGCGTTAACCTCTCCCAAATTAGTATTAATGTTTATGAAGTCTTAGAGAAGATACCACAAGAAAGTGGGTTTCTTACAATAATTCCTGACTCAGACATTACGTGACATTCAAATGCATCATCGCCATTAGCAGCCATCATACCTTTGTAGTCGTAAGGATTAACCATACCTGGAACATACTTACGGATATAGTTTCTGTTATATCCATCAGCACCTTTAGCAATAAGTTCAATGTTAGAACCATCACCTTCAGCTCCAAAGTCTAAGAATACCATTTTACCTGATTCTAAAGAAGAAGAACCGTGTAAGTTTGGATCATCAAATACTGGACAGTGAGCAACAGTAATTTTGTTACCTAAAGCGTTATAAGAGGTAAAGTTAACACCTAACTCAACATCTTGACCAGCTTTAACATCAAAAGTAGTAGCACCACCTGCGCCATCACCAACTAACAAATCTTTCATAGCTCTGTGGAATTGCTTACGTCCCTCAGTACCTGTCATTACAACGTACTCGTTACCTTCAGCACCAGTAGCATTTTTAGAAAGATCAGCCATATAATCTACGATAGCTTCTTCAGTTAAAGAACCTGAGTAAGAACCATCATTAGATCCAGCGATTTGAGCTAAAAGACCATCACCTGTCTGTACAACTGCACTATCAGCATCAGTTAATGTAGACGTGTAAGTTTGACCTGGTGAAGTTTGAGTACCGCTTAAACCAGCAGACTTAACACCATACCATCTTTGTAGCTCTAACTGATACATGAACTCTTGAATCATCAATTCCTCAGCAGTAAAATACCAAAGAGCTTGACCATTGTTTTCAATCCATGTAACATCAGATAACTGAGAACCTGTCACTTTTTTCTTCTTACGAGAAATAGTTAACCAGTTTCTATAAGTATCTGGGAATACTTGGTTTTGACCTACAGAAGAACCTGTAGAACCTTCACCAAATGCAGAAGAAATTGTACCAGCAATAGCATTTGCTGCAATATCTGCACCTACAATAGCACCAGAAATTAATCTTAATTTCAATACTTTATAGTTACCAGTTAAACCGTGACTTGTACCAGGAGTTACATCTGCTTCCAATACTAAAGCAGTAGCACCACTTTGAAATCTAATAACATCATTTCTGTTAGCTAAACAATATGTAGTAGATCCATCGTGTTTAAACGCAACGTATACTACATTGTTTGCTGTATCTTCGATGTCGTTAGCAGCAGTACCAGCAGCTGAATAAGCACCTGAGTTATCAGCGTCAAAGAAACCATGACCTGTTAAAGGCTGATTTAAACGACCTAATACTTTCCACTCATAAGAATTGTCAGCTAATACTTTTGCATTAGAAAAGCGACCTGCTCTTTCTAATAAGTATGTTAAAGAATAACGTTGGTGCTGACGTACCAATGTTTTCGAAATTTCAGGATATTTCAAAAGGTTTTCTACAAGAGAATTACTTTTTTCTGTATCCTTTCCATAAGTTCCACTAAATGTTTTCATTTTTGAAAAAAATTTAAAAAATTAATAATAATAAAAAATCTCTTGTATGAATTACTTTCAAATCCACTTGTTAGTTAGACTTTGTCTTGCACTAAGTTTCATTTCAGTCAGACTTCATACACTATCTGACTATCTTTTTGAGAACTGTGACGGATCAAATGCCTTTGATTGTACAGGTCTCGGTTTTGAAGTTCTACCTAAATCAGGAGATGTTATGTTGTCTAAAATTTGGGACTTACCATCCTCATAACCTTTTTTAGACTGTAGCGACATTACTCGTTCTTTGAACAATTTAAACATCGCTTGCTCAAACACCTCTTCATGAGATGAACTCAAATCTTTATAAAAATCACCACTTGTGATATATTTATATACTTCTTTCTTTTGTTCCTTACCTAAATTATATCCATAAAAATCTTCTCTGTCTTTTATGGTTTTTTGTAAAGCTATTTTATTGTCTTCTATTTGTTTAGCTTCTGCTTCTTTTTTTGCTTTTAACTCTTCTTTTGCTTGTGACTCTTTAGAAACTATATGTTTTCTAATTTCATTTCTAACTTTTAAAGCTTCATATTTTAAAGTACCAGCATCTTCAAGTCTATCTATATAATCTTCTATTTCCGAATCTGCAAACCCTCTTGCTTTTAGTTCTTCAACCATTAAGCCTTTGTCGTCTAAATTTAGTACACTTTCTAATTGTGTAAATTCATCATTAGAGCTTTCTTCTTTTTTTGTTTCTTCAGCTTTTTCTTTATTTTTTAAAGCTTCTTTTATTTCTTCTTTTGTGCTTCCTGTATCAAGTCCAAGCTCTGCTGCAACTCTCGCCCAGTTAACCTCATCTCTTCCCGCTTCATTAGGATCTGTTGCAACCGTTTCTTCGTCTTCAAATGACCAATCATC
>Ga0208767_1002588_pt1 | contig 13550 bp, 16 predicted proteins | sample VirMetDEL_Mar_21_FD_184514 | JGI IMG/M metagenome (GOLD analysis project Ga0208767, IMG submission 184514) | Aqueous microbial communities from the Delaware River and Bay under freshwater to marine salinity gradient to study organic matter... | ecosystem: Environmental > Aquatic > Marine >... | reverse complement strand
GATAAAAGCCCAACATGCCGAACTTGGGCGCGTTCAAATTCTCTTGAATAAAACAAGGGAAGAGATGGCAAAAGAATACGTCAATAAACTAGACGGTGCTTCAACTATGAGTCAAATTGTCGCACGATTTGACCGACTTGAAGAAAAAATAGATCGCTTAATGGAGCGATAACATGCTTTGCACGCTTGTATTCATAGGATATGGGCATGTATTCGTGAACGGCTACGGAAGCTGGTTTTATAAAGCCTGTCATTATCAATGTGACGGCATGTATAACAAGCGCGTTTATCGCGTTGATCCTGATTATTATTGCCCAAGGAGCTTTCGTGAAGCATGATAGAAGTTTTAGCCTTAGCAGGCGCTGTAACTAAAATAGCTAGTGGCATTAGTAGTGCCGTTCAAGCTGGCAAAGACGTAAACAGTCTTATGCCGCATTTTGGAAAATTAGCAAAGCTAGAAGCCGACATAGCTGTTGCGGAATCGGGCAAACACAAAGGGCCACTTGGAAGACTAACTTCCAGTGAGGAAGAAGGATTTGCCATTGCTCAGGCAAAAATGGCGCACAAGGAAGCTATGGAAACCCTTCGCAGCCATTGCCGCTTATATGGACCACCGGGCATGTGGGACTTGGTTGTACGCGAGCAGGCTGAAGCAAGAAAACGCCAGAAAGAAGCCTTAGAAGCCCAAGCTGCTGCTAGAGACAGATTGTTCTGGGGTGTTTCATTGGCGTTGGGCGTTACAATTTTTGTGGCAGGAACCGTAGCGATGATATGGGGGGTAGATAAGCTGGCGAACGGGTGACGTTATACAAGAATATATTAGGAAAATACGTTGTATGTGACAAAGCTGGGAAAATCGTTATAATAACGCATCACAGCGGCATTGCAAAGGCGTGGTTAGAGAAAGGACAGCGTGATGGCAACAAAACTTGATGAATGGAAGGTTCTACCGCGTCTGATGATGCTTGTGACAACCATTATGTATATACGTTGCCTAGAGTGGGCATTATCTCAACCTGACTTGTCGGTATCACAGGCGGGTCTTATATCAGTTGTAACTGGGGCTTTCACGGGAAGTTTCGGCATTTGGATGGGTAAGGAGGCTAAGTAATGTTACAAGCACTTATAGGTCCAGTAGCAAACCTCGCAGGTTCTTGGTTGCAAGGGAAAGCAGATAAAAACGCAGCTAATGCTGAGTTAAGGCTAACTGAGGCGAAAGCGAAAGCCCAGATATTGTTGTCTGAAAAGACAAGTGTTGCCGACTGGGAACGCATTATGGCAGAGGGCGCAAAATCAAGCTGGAAAGACGAATGGTTTGTAGTAATCCTGTCTATACCATTGATTTTATGTTGGATTCCGGGGGCAGAAGGTTGGGTTGACCGTGGGTTTGCGCAGCTTTCAAAAGCTCCCGACTGGTATTTTTACAGCCTTGGAATTGCAATTTCAGCGAGTTTCGGTGTGCGCGGGGCGCAAGCATTTTTTAAGAGGAAGTAACATGAGCGAGTTTAAGTTAAGTAGGCGCAGCCTTGATCGGCTTGAGGGTATTGATGACCGACTACAGGCGGTGATCAAGATGGCGATAACCATGACTAAGACAGACTTTGGGGTGGTTCAGGGCATGCGAACTATAGAACAGCAAAAGGAACTGGTTGCCAAAGGTGCAAGTCAAACCATGAAATCAAAGCACCTTGAAGGTAAGGCTTTCGACATTATGGCGTTTATAAATGGCAGAGCAAGTTGGGAACTGTCTGTTTATGATGATCTTGCAGATGCCATCAAGGAAGCAGCGACACAACTAGGGGTTCCTATCTGTTGGGGGGCTGCATGGGGCACACCTGAAATGCCTTATCCTATGGACATTCGCAAATGGGAAGGCACAATGGAAGACGCTATGAATGCGTATATTGACCTTCGTAGATCGCAGGGGCGCAGGCCGTTTATTGACGGTCCTCATTTTGAGCTTATAGATTAATTGTTCGGTTTATTTCAAAAAAAGAATAACTCGAACAATTGTTCATTATGTGTATAATCGCCCTAGTAGGAGATTGCTAATGCCGTTGACCAAACTTCAATTCCGACCCGGTATTAACCGTGAAACTACGTCTTATACCAACGAAGGTGGTTGGTTTGACATGGATAAAGTGCGGTTTCGCTTTGGTTATCCTGAAAAAATTGGCGGTTGGATTAAGCAATCAAGCAACGTTTTTTTAGGAACTTGTCGTGCTTTGCATCCTTGGATCGCTTTAGATGGATCAAACTATTTAGGTGTTGGAACGCATCTCAAGTATTATATCAACGAAGGTGGTGGCTATAACGACATTACACCCATTCGCGCAACAACGGCGGCTGGAGACGTTACATTTTCAGCAAGCGCAAATACACTGAGCGCCGATGTTGCTATACTTGACACAACAATATCTCTGACTTCCGCTAGTGGTTTTCCAACATCTGGTCGTATAAAAATAAACGATGAGATTATCACTTATGCTTTGATTTCTGGAAATGATTTAACGGGCTGTGTGAGAGGCATAAATGATACAACTGCCGCATCTCACTCTTCTGGAGCAGCCGTAAATTGTGCTACCCTTATTGTAGCTGATAATGCCCACGGTGCTCTTGAGAACGATTTTGTTACGTTGTCGGGGGCTGTTGGCCTTGGCGGGGTGATAACTGCTGACGTTCTTAACCAAGAATATCAAATCACTTCAATTATAAATGACAACAGTTATCAAATAGAAGCTCGCACAGTTTCTACTATTGGCAGCATCACAACTACAAGCGGTCTTAATCCTACATATGTATTTGCGACCAGTTCTGATTCAGGCAACGGTGGCAGTAGTGTTGTTGGTGAATACCAAATTAACACAGGTTTAGATACTACTATTGTTGGAAATGGATGGGGCGCGGGAACTTGGTCGCGTGGGGCTTGGGGTTCCAGTACGTCTTTGACTGCGTCTGGTCAAACGCTTCGTATTTGGTCGCACGATAACTTTGGTGAAGATTTAATTATTAACGTGCGAAATGCTGACATATACTACTGGGATAAAACAAACGGACTTGCAAATAGAGCCGTAGAGTTGGCTTCAATTGCAGGGGCAAACAAGGTTCCAACGATTGCCAAGCAGGTATTGGTTTCTGATCGTGATCGTCATGTTATCGCATTTGGGTGTGACTCAGAAACAAATCCGAGTGTGCAAGACCCCTTGCTTATACGTTTTTCTGATCAGGAAAATGTAACAGAATGGCAGTCTTTGGTCACAAATACAGCGGGTGATTTGCGCATTGGCTCTGGCTCTGAAATCGTTACAGCTTTGGAAACAAGGCAGCAAGTGCTTGTTTTTACTGATGTATCTCTACACGCCATGCAGTATCTAGGGCCTCCATTTACATTCGGCATCAACGAAATATCCACAAACATCACAATCGCTGGTCCTTTGGCTGCAATCGCTGTTGAAGATAATGTGTTCTGGATGGGTGCAGAAGAGTTTTACGTCTACGGTGGTGCAGTACAGCGTCTCCCATGTTCTGTGCGTGATTATGTATTTACGGACATTAATAGTGATCAACTCCAAAAGGTTACAGCATCTACAAATACAGCGTTTTCTGAGGTTACATGGTTTTATCCATCATCCTCTAGCACAGAAAATGACCGATATGTGACGTATAATTATCAGCAAAAGATTTGGTATTATGGCACGCTTGGTCGCACTTGTTGGCTTGACCGCGGCGTTAATTCAGACCCAATAGCGGCTGGTTCAGATCACTATCTATATCTTCAAGAAATAGGATTTGACGATGGTAGCACCTCTCCTGCCAGTGCAATTTCGTCATATATTGAAAGCAGCCAGATGGACTTGGGCGAAGGCGAACAATTTGTATTTATGAAGAGATTAATCCCAGATATGACGTTTAGGGATTCCTCTAATCCCACACCTAGCGCCACTATGACCTTAAAAGTCAGAAATTTCCCCGGTGGAAATTACCTGCAAAGTGATTCTGGCTCTGTGGCAAAAACTGCGTCTGTCCCGGTAGAACAGTTTACAGACCAAATATTTGTTCGGCTTAGGGGTAGATCGTTTGCCTTTAGAATAGAATCTGACGATACTGGAATAGCTTGGAGGCTCGGCTCACCAAGAGTGGAAGTCCGACCAGACGGGAGAAGGTAATGTCGAGGAACCTAAACCTCCCATTCTTTCCCATACCGCCAGAGGAGTATAGCAATCAGTATTTCGCAGAAGTATTGCGGTCTTATTCGACGTACCTGCAAAACATGCAAAACCCCGGCGAGGGGCGTAATACTTTTACAGTGTTTACGGCACTTCAAACAGATGACAGTGGCTTAGAAGATGGCGCTGTGTTTAACCACGGTGGGCAGCTTCGCGTGCCAATAGCGCATTCTCCTTATGTAAGGGGATCGCAAGCAACAGGAGAAATTGGTTCAGTGACGGTGACAATATCATGAGCGATAGTATAATTACGATGCCAGACGGGTCTACATGGCGACCTTCAAGTAGCACAGACATGGTTCATTGTGTGAACTGCGATAACGCGGTTGATACGCCAGAAGAAGTTGCTAGTTATCCTGATGGCAACTGTCCCGACTGCGGTGAGAGTTGGACAGGATCAGAAAAAAGAAGTACAAATATTCGGGTTACGTCTCCAGAAGCTATTTCTGGTAGTACACTCTAGTATTTTTAAGGAACATTTGGTAACTTAATGGCATAAGTCACGAGGTTTAATATGCAAGGCATGTCACAATACGGTAGAAACGGTGATACAATGATGGCGCACGTTGCTCCGGGCGAGATGGTTGTACCTCAAGAAGTCTTGCAGCAACGGCCTCAAGTTGCTCGTGGATTAGGAATGGCGTTCAGAGATGTGGGTGCCGATCCTTTGCGTTATGTCGTTGGCTCTAAAAGCAATAGTATAAACCCGATAACAGGCGAGCCTGAGTTTTTCTTGGATAAAATTATCGGCGCTGTTACTGGCGGCGGTTTTTTCAGCAATCCTATTGTCCAAGGGGCAATTGGTAATGTTTTAGCCCAAACTCTAGGTGGCAAGAAGCCTTCCTTACGTGACGCGCTTATAGGCGGCGTAGCTGGTGGTGGATTGAGCTATTTAGGTGGTGGAGACTCTGGACTGGGTGCTTTATTCGGCGCTGATGTTGACGCTCCAAGCGCAGCCAAAGCAGCGGGTGTTAGCCCATTTTCAGCAGGGCAACCTAAAGTCAGCGCAATTGAAGCATTAAGTGGCGCAGCCGCAAAGCGTCCAGCACCTGTAGCCAGAGCAGAGGGACTTTTGGGTATTGGAGAGATGTTCAACACTGACACAAGCGGTGGGCTGGGACGTATACTCAACACAAAAATCGGTGAGTCATTAGCTATGGGTCTAGGAGCACAGCTTTTAGATTCAGTGTTTGGTAGCAAAGATGAAGAAGAAGATATAAGCCGAACAAAAGATCGGAGTTATGCTGAAATCATGGCTGACCCGGACCGTATTAGGTTTAATCGCCTTGATCGTCCTATGAATTTAAACAAAGGCGGGGCTACATATTTCCCTCGTCGTGATGGTGGCATCATGCCAAGCGAGGGTTCTGGTACAAAGGATGACGTTCCTGCCATGCTTACAGCAGGCGAATTTGTCATGACCCGCGATGCAGTTAAGGGCGCTGGCAACGGCAACTTAAACAAGGGTATTAATAAAATGTACGGCATGATGGATAAACTGGAGGGTATGGCGTAATGTCGGATACTACACAAACAATAATTCAGCAGCGCCCCCAGTATATACAGGACCTTGAGCAAGCACTCTTTGCGCGGATTTACGGAACCCCAGATGACTCAGGAGTTTTAACTGGTGGTATTCTTGATCCAGAAGCATATCCAGACATATTCCAAATACCTGATTATGTGCAGGCTGGGGCTGATCCGCTTCAAGCAGCGGTTACAGGAACCCTTGGTACTGATGAAGGCCGTCAAGCCTTCATGGATCGTTATCTGCCTTATTTCCAAGATGCAGAAGGTAATGTTCGATATCTTCCTGAAGCTGGCGCACAGCTTGGTGAAGGTGCTGATACAATATCCAAAGCACTGACAGATTACTTCCCTTCAGCAAAATCTTATCTGGAGGCAGGCACTGGTGGTATTGGCGCAAAAGGAATTTACGACACTGAACTAGCTGATGCAAAGCTACGAGCGGATGCCGCTACTGGTCAGTTTGATGCACAAAGACGCGCAGATGCTCTTTTAGGAGATGCCAGAAGCACCATAGCGGGTGGTCTGGGCCAGTTTGTTCAAGACCCCACAGCTTACGATGCAGCACGCACTGCAATAGCTGGTGCTCAAGGTACATTTGGTCCTGATGAAGCTGCAATGCGCCGTGGCACAGGTGAGTACCAGCAATCTGGTGGCTTGGCTGATGCAAGGCGAGACGTAACAAAGTCAGGCGAAGGTGAGTTCGGTGCGCGTGAAGCGTTTGAGCGTGGCACAGGCCGCGCCTTTGAGCTTGCTGAAGAGGGTCTTGGGCGATTTGATCCAGCGGCTCGCACGCAAGAGTTTATGGACCCGTACAAGCAGCAGGTTGTAGACGCAGCTTTAAAGCGTATTGAGCGTGAGGGCGCACAGCGCCGTCAAGCTGGTGCAGCTAAGGCAATTGGCGCAGGGGCATTTGGTGGCTCTCGTGCAGGCGTGCAAGCTGCGGAAACAGAGCGTGCTATAGAAGAAGCCAAGCAAAGCACAGTCGCTAATCTAATGTCGCAAGGCTACGACAAAGCGTTGGCAAGTGCGATGGCTACAGATGAGGCTGCGCGCAAGCGTGCGTTGCAAGCATCTGGCCTTACAGGGCAGCTTGGAACAACTGGCGCAACGCTGGAATCCAGAGCATTTGAGGATGCAGCAAAGCGCGGTCTTGCCGCGGCAACAACCTCGGCTGGTCTATCTCAGACTGAAGAGCAACTGCGTCAGCAGGCGTTCCAAGATGCGCAGAAGCGCGAGATGGCAGCGGAGCAGCAAATCAATGCAGCCAAGCAAAAAGCCTACGAGGACGCACAGGCTCGCGGTTTAACAGGTGCGCAGCTAGAAACTGCTGTAGCTAAAGCTGAAGAAACTGCAAGGCAGCAAGCATTTGAAGACGCATCTCGTCGTCAGCTTTCTGGTGGTCAGGAACTTGGTCGCCTCGGTGCGCAGCAACTGAGCACAGAGTCCAAGTCATTTGAAGACGCGCAGAACCGCATGGCAAAGGCTGCGGATATGTATCGTACCATGGGGCTATCAAGCGCAGAAGCGCAGGCTCGTGCAAAAGAAGACGAAAACAAACGCAACCTTGAAGCAGGTCGTTTAACTGGTGGCTTAGGATCGGCAGTTGGCAATCTCGGTACGGCAGAAGCAAATATCGGTAAAGCATACGGCGCGTTGGCTGGTACTTCCGCTGATATTGGTCGCGTGTATGCTGGTATGCAGCCTGCCGATCTTGGGTTTATGTATGAGCTTGGTGGCAAAGAGCGTCAGTATGATCAGCAGTATCAAGACTTCTTGCGCCAGAATCAATTGAACAAAACTCAACAAGCGTTGGCTCCTTATAGCTATGCTCAGACATATCTAACAGGATCGCCTTCTGCTTCTATGTACGGGCAGTTTACACAAACGCCACAGTCACAACCAAATCCATTCCTGCAAGGTGTTGGCGCATATGCTACATTGCAGGGATTGAACCAATAAGAGGCGCACATGGCTGATCCACTAGACAAGTATAATTTAGGACCTTTTGGACTGAACCCAGCGCGAACCAAAGGCGGTGCATTAGGTCAAGGAATTTTAAGTGGGATAGAGAGCCTTGGTCAATTTGGTAGTGATCTTATTGAACTTCCATCTGAGCTTGGTTCAGGAGTTATGGATTATTTTATGAGTCCGTCTGCTTTTTCCGAAGATGTAAGCGAAAATTTATCAAAACCAGAATATAGGGGAATTGATCTTGCTGATATACCCGGTTCTGGTGTCGGTAGGCCGGATTTTGCGCAGGATGTATTTGATACACTGGGTTCTATTGAGGGTCTTAGAATCGTCGATACATTCGATAAACCATCAAAACCTTTCCCAGAAAACTTTGAAGAGTTAAAGAGAGTAAACAAAGCAGAGGCTTTTCGTGAAAAAGAAGCGGATTTGGCTAAAAATGCAGGGTTAAATTCTGATCTAAACCTTCAAGAAATAAGTGATTTAATAGAATCATCACAAATAGGAGAAGCGTTAGAGGCTCCAAATCAAAAAGCAGAAGATTTTCGTGCCGCGGAGGAAGATATAGCTACAGCACAAGGTATGCGTGTCACCGATGAAGTGGTTGATGATGCGTTTATTTCAGCTATGCAAGATTTTAATAAATCTGCTGGCAAAGACGACACGCCAGCCAAAGGTGAAACTCGTGAAGAGGCTCTTGCCCGTTATAAGAAAGAATTTGCCGATGCTACAGGAATTGATGCAAGCGGCAAGGTGGACAAAAGCAAGGCATTGATGGCGTTCGGCTTGGCGCTTATGCAGAACAAAGCAGGCAAAGGCTTTAACATAGGTAAGATGTTGGAATCTGTTGGTTCCGCTGGTGAAGCCGCACAGCCTATGTTGGATAAAGCTATTGATCGCGCTAATGCAGCCAAACTTGCTGCGGGTAAATATGCTTTAGAAGCAGTGCGCTCAGATGAATCATCTAGGGCCGCACTTGCCAAAGAAGCTCGCGCAGCAAATAGAGCCTATAACTTGAAACTTTTAGAGTTATCGTTTGAAGCCGACAAATCTTCTAAAGATGATTTAAAGTTAAAAAACATCGACAAAAATGAAATTATTTCTGGAGTTAAAATTGGATATGGCACTTCAGGTGGAGAGGTCCGTTTAGCTAGGCCATCTGCTGATGCGGCTCTTGTCTCGAATGCTTGGAATAAATATTCTAAAGGCGAAGAAAACGTTAATAAAATGTTGGGTATTGCTGAGGAGTTATCCCAAGAAAACGCTCCTGCGTTCAAAACTGTTGGTGACAGAATCAAGAAACAACTTGGCAACTTTGGACTTCGTGACCCTCAAATTGATTTTGGCAAAGAGGGCGTTAGCGATGAGGACAGATTTAACGCAATGCGATTGTCTGTAATTAACGAAATGAAACGTCTTATTATTCAAGAAAGTCAAGTTTCTGATTATGATAGAAAAATGTTGGATGCGTCTTTTGGCGATATAAACATGACATCTTCTCCAGCCCAAGTTCAATACGCTCTAAATGAAATGCTTTCATACTTTGGTAGCAAGAAAAGTTCTTTAGTAGCACCCTTGCAACACATGTATGATCCTAGTTATTATGTGAATGATGGCGAATATAATAGAACCGTAGATTTTTTGAGCGAAAATCTTGAGACTCCGTTTGTGTCACCTGTTCCCAGAAATGAAGACGGAAGCACAACAACGAAGCCAATTGCTACGGTTGATTTAACTGGAGGTTAATAATGGGAAACGTCACAGTTCAATCTCGCTTTGGTGATATAAATGTTAAAATTGCAGGCGATAAGCCAACCTTCCAAGAGTTTTTAAAAATAAGTGACATCAAAAGTAATCCCAAAGATTACTTATCCGAAGATGCTATAGATGCATATGAAACCTCTTTAAGAGGTGAGAGCCTTGATTTTGACTACAGCACAGGCGTTCAAGATACAAAGCTACGCTCTATGCTTGGTCGTGCTGACACAAATGAAGAACAGGAAAAAGTTCTTCGTGAAGCCTTTGGTTTGAACGAAACAGAATACACAAGAGATCAACGCGGCAGGCTGGCATTAATGCCTGAAGGCGCACAAAAGTTCGGGATAGAAACAGAAGTCCCGATTTTGATTGATGAAAAAGGATTTACGCGTCAGGATTTATCTGACTTGTCTGGGCTTGGCACAACTCTAGTCGGTGGTGTTGGGGGGGCAATAGCTGGGCAAGCTGCAATCCCTGTCCCTGTACTTGGCGCTGTTATCGGTGCTGCTATTGGTGGCGGTGCAGGTAAGGCTACTGAAGAGGGCATTGAGGCTTTACAGGGCGTTCAGGATCAAACTGGCTCTGAAATAGCCAAAGACATTGCTAAAGAAGCGTTAATTTCTGGCGCGGGTGAAGGCGTGTTTGGATTGGCTGGCAAAGCATTTAGAGTTGCCTCTGGTGCTGGTCGTGTTGGTAAGGGACTTCCTGAAGAAAGAATAACGGACATCGTAGAGGCAGAAAAGCGCGGGTACTTGCCTTCTTTGGATTCTATTGGTGCGCCGTCTCTTATTGCGCGTCAGCAAGCAATCGCGGAAAAGGCTCTTGGTACGTCTGCGAGGCTTCGCAAAAACCATGAAAACATTATGCGTGACTTACAGTGGCTGCGTGGCGCTGGCGATGAGGTTGACATACAGGGCGCAGCAAACGCCTTAACTGATGCCGCTAGGCTGGGAGACAAAACACTGTCTTCGGCAGTCAGGGACCAAGAGAAGCGTTTACTGAGTCATATGGATGAAATAGCGGTGAATCTTGGCAAGGCCGCGGAGAAAGACACCGCCATACAAGATGATTTGTTTGCTGCGTTTCAACAATCATACAAGGCGTTTGATGATCTGGCTGAGGCAGAGTTTGTAAACATAAACAACGCCATTAGAAACAGTGCGGGTGATGAAGCCATCTTTTCCACAAGAGGCATAGCAGAAGACGCGGCAAAGCAAGCAAGACGTTTTGAAAACGCTCAAGTTGGAACAAACCCGCACAAAGCTGGCATGATTTTAAGAGAAATTGCAGAGTTAGGCGACAAGGCTTCGTTCAGTCAGCTTTATTACGCTCGAAAAAGTTTGCGTGACACAGGCATGTTCAACATAACCTCTGATACAATTGGCGGCGTTGTTGATGACTTTTTACCTCAAATCGACAACGTGATAGATTTAGCGGGTAAGACAACAGGTAATTTCTTAAACAAGGCATTGCCGGGTTCTGCTAACGTAGGAAGTAGAAAGTTGATTAGAGACGCAGTGCGTGACTTAGGCCGCGCTCGTAATTTCTACAAAGAAGGCAATAAAAAGTTTGAGAAAGTAAGCAGCGCGATAGGCAAGAAAACCTTGATCAATGCGGTGCGTAATGATGTGACCGTCAATACAAAAGACGCAATGCGTTCTCTTGTTCGCAAGGACAACCCACAGCTTCTACAAGACGCAGCGAAAGCCATAGATGATTTTGCTGGTGAAGGAACGTTTGCACCACTTAGAGAGCGTATCGCTTCTGAATGGCTGCGTGATACGTTGAGCAGTTCAATGAACACTAAGACAGGTAAGTTTTCTGGCTCTAAGTTTAAAACAAATTTAGATAAAATTGGCTCTACTGCTGATGAGCTTTTTGGAAAAAACGTGTCAGAAGTTCGCAAATTAGCCGAACAATTAAATGCTTTATCACTGCGCAACATTGATCAAAAAGTAATTGATGATTTTGTAGCGTCAGGCGCTGATGAATCAGGTGTTAATTTGCTAAAAAATCTAAGCAACGCGTTAGATGATGAAGCAAGGTTCAATAGAAACCGCATAAACAAAAAGCTATCTAGTGGCGATTTAACCGCTACAGAAGCGGCTGAGTTTATCGCTGATGGCTCTATGCGTGCGGAAGACATTACATCGTTGCGTAAGTTTTTTGACAACGATGCTGAAGCAATGGGTAAGATTCAAACCTACTACATGGACAACCTGATAGGAGATTTTGAAAAGAATTTTCTTACAGACAGAACGCAATTTGCCAAGTTTGGTGATAGGCTCGCAAAAAACAAAGCCAAGATAGAAGTCATTTACGGAAAAGAAATGGCTGATGAAATGCAGCAGTTTGGCAGAACCATGAAACTTCTTGGGGAATCTGCAAGTGGCGGTGATCTTGTAGCAGCAAATATTGCAGCAAGCCCCTTAGAAAACTTGGGAACTATTGCCCGATTGAGCGTAGTTGGAAAGCTGTTCTCATCACCTAGATTTTACAAGGCATTCACTCAAAAGTACAAAAAACTTGCACAGGGTGAAGACGTAAAAACAAGAGGTCAAATAGCTGGAGAGTTAATATCTGACAGCATTTCTTCGTTTATGGCGCAGGGTACTGCACAGAGCATGGACGAGATAGCAACCTCTGCGGTCAACCAAGCTACTGCGTTAATGGGTGATTTAGATCAAGCGTCTGCCCCGGCCCCATCTCCTGTAACCCGAACAAGTGTTCCAGTTCCTGAAGTGTCCCCGGTAGCTGATTTACCTCCCATGCCTGCCGCAGAGCCTTCGATTAGGCAACGCGCAGCAGAAAACCCAGCAGTGGCTGCAACACTACTGGGCGGTCTAGGAAACGTAGGATTGCTTTAATCTTCAATGACTGAAGCCAAGCCGCCAATCCCAACAGGGGGGCGGTACGTTGGCTTGGCGTTGACACGCGCTTGAATATCCTCGTATGTTTCATCAATCATGCGTGCAAGCTGTCGCCCTATAGCACGATCTTCGTGCTCCGCGATGTAAACCAGCTTATCATACGCTTCAATCGAAACACCTACGGATTTGTATTTTCCGGGGTTTGGCATGGAGTTTCCTTCCCATAAATGACTTTCCCTACTGTATATAATCCCAAGCGGCGTGGGTCAAGACCCAAGTACGGAAACAAGAAAGTAACTGTGCAGGGAATCAAGTTCGATTCCAAGTGGGAATCTGAGCGGTATCTATATATAAAGAGTCTTGAGCGTGCGGGTAGGGTGCGCAATCTTGAGCTACAGGTGCGGTTCGCACTAGAGGTCAATGGTCAGAAGATTTGCACCTACATAGCAGACTTTCGATACGAGAAAGAAAATGCCAACGGCGATTGGGAAACAATCGTCGAAGACGCCAAGGGCGTTGAAACGCCTGAGTTTAAACTAAAAAAGAAACTTATGAAGGCTTGTCTTGGTATAGAAATATTCTTGTCAAAAAAAGGGGGGCGCTAGGCCCCCACAGAATTATGTGTGTTTAGCAATATGCCGTTTAAGCTTTGTAGCTTGTTTGGCAAAGTATTTGCCGCCAGCCACAATCTCTGGGTCATCATCCCAGTGACCTTCGCGGTAGTCAATATCAGCGCGATTGTCCAAGTCAGCTTGGAACTCACGCACGATGTCAACATCGACTTGCGTTGAAGGTTTGATCTTCCCAGAAAGGAAGTCTTCAAGAAACGCAATATATTGATTGCGATATTCTAATGGCTTAATGCCATCAGCACACTCAATGAAGTTTGACACTTCACTGTAAGTGTAGCTTTTCTGACCACGGAAGGTCAGACCGAATGGGATGGTAGTGGTAGGCATGGCATACTCCTTTCAGAGTATAAGGGGGGCAAAGCCCCGATTGAAAATAAGAGAGCTAGAAACTCTCACCTCCTATAAATACACTATATCCCATATATTCCCACATGTCAATAGCTAATATAAAAAAAATTATGTTGAAAAAGTTATTGACACATCCCACTCCATGTGGGATATATGGGTTTCTAGAAAATTAAAGCGGAAGGGAATCGACATGAACAGTCGTGAGCTATTCGAAC
>Ga0208767_1002586_pt1 | contig 13554 bp, 17 predicted proteins | sample VirMetDEL_Mar_21_FD_184514 | JGI IMG/M metagenome (GOLD analysis project Ga0208767, IMG submission 184514) | Aqueous microbial communities from the Delaware River and Bay under freshwater to marine salinity gradient to study organic matter... | ecosystem: Environmental > Aquatic > Marine >... | reverse complement strand
TCAGCAAACGTTTTGGTTTCTGCAAACTTACTCATCGGGAGTCTCCTTGTTTTCAGAAGGGGTTGGGGAAGGTGGCAACTCAGTGCCGGACAATACTTTTCTACGCTCGGTCAGGTCTTGGGGTTCAGCCTCATTGTCACCCTGACCCATTCTCCGTTCGACCTCTTTGGATTCAGCGTACGCAATCACGTTGCTTGAGGTCGGAACGCTTGCGGGATACGCAGACGTAGTCATCACGCCAGTCAGGACGTAGATGGGGTCGTGCATGTTCTTGCTTGTGCGCAAGGGCTGGCCGTCCATCCACGCATCGCTTGACTGCTTGAGCGCAGAATTCAGCCGCTCCTTTTGGTGACGGAACTGGATGCTGCTATTGACAACCAATGGGCCAAGGGTGCCCTTGTCAAGGAGCGTGGGTTGGCAGCGGAACGAAAGCACAGTGCCATCGTCTTGAATCTCTTGCACCTGCCACGTGCCTTGATACACGGGGATGATGCCTTGGTAGATGTGGTAGACCGTACCCTCTTCAACAGACCATTCGACTACCTTTGCCATCAGGCACCCCCTTTGTTGGGGGTGCCCATGGTTGCGGCGGCACAAGCGATGGCATCATCGCGGTCCACCGTGATACCCAACTGCTCGCACAACTGAGTGACCATGAAGTGGGTGTGCAGGGACACCCGAAGGTTGGCCTCGACCATGCTGCGAAGAGCGGCATCATCGTGCGTCTTGATGGATGCAGCGCGTGAGTCTTGACCCGGGCGTACGCCGCGACGGTAGTGAATGCCCAACACACCACGGGTGCGCTTGACACCATTGTGTGTGATGTTGTGGTTGAACTTGTCATTGAACTCGGATGCGAGCATCGAGTCGTTGACCTCGGTGGTGCAGGCTCCAGCGATGCGATCACGCTGACTGTTGAGCCAATTGGAGAGACGCCGTTGTGTCTCTTTAGACATGCGATAACTAGCCATGGTAGGGATCTCCTTGTTTGATATGGCAGGATTGTGAAGCACAATCATAGTGCTGATACGAATAAGTGCAAACAATAGTTCACAATAATTGGAACTTTTTTGCGAAAGCCAACCGCCACCCCAGAGAGGTGACGGTGGCGACAAGCAAACAGGAGAGAGTCATCTCTCGTTGGTCAATGATTTACTCTTGATCTTGCCAAGCACATCGACCAGTTGTTGCACCACTTTGCCCTGCGTGGAGTCAAGGTTGACAAACACGTCCCAGTATTTGGTGCGGTAATACTCGGGGATCTCGCAGGCAGACCCGAACTTCTGACCGATGTCCACCTCGCGGACAGTCGCAGCCAGACAGCGGTGGATGGCAGGCGTGCTGCATGCCAAGATGCGCGGCGTGCTGGGCTTGGTGCCAGAGGGCACAACGGTGGTGGCACAGATGTCCCACTTGTTGCCGAATGAGGAAGCAACCACCGATGACAACTCAACACTGAAGCCGTTACGGAACAAGCAACGGGTCAAGCCTGCTGCCAGTGCTGCCGTGTGCGCCAGTCCCGCTGCGTCAACGTGTCCGTTGCCATTGGATCGGAAGCCGACCCGCAGCAGCGGCGCAGTGGCCTTGCGTGTCTTGCGTACGAATGGCTTGGGGTGGTCATTGTAGATGCGGGACATCTTGATGCGACCGCCCATGCGCTTGTCAACTCGACGCCGCTTGCCACTGACCTTGGCATCGTCCATGGCCTTGGCAGCGGCGCGCTTGAAGTCGCGCTGTGCTTGCTCGAACTTGTCGAAGTCTGCGTCAGGCAGTGGCAAACCGTTGCCAATCTTGTGGAGTGTGCCGGGCACGTCGTTGTGCCCGCTGCCCCACGTCCAGTCGCATCCGCGCCCGAACGTGCCAGCGCGAACGTATTTGCAGATCTTGCCAGCGTCGTGGATGAGGTCGTGCATCGACTTGTATTGGCGAATCCAAGTGTCGCCAGACCGATACACAGTGGCCTTGGTTGGATGGTCTTTGATTTGAAGCATGCTGTTTCTCCTTGCTTGCTTGTCGTGAGTACCCCGGGGGAACCGCTCCCCCGGGGCATGCTTGCGTCAACAGTCGGCCCACTTGCCAAGGATGGCACGCTCGACTGGCTCGTCGTACCCCGCGAACACTTGCAGGCCGAGATGCTCGAACCTGCCAACGGTGTCGGCTGACTGCTCGTTGACAACGTAGTTGCCGTCGGTGCCGTTGCCAGCGGAGTTGTCACAGATGACAACCCGGAAGTTGGCATGGCGATGAGCAACTGGGTTGCCGGGTCGAGACGTTGTGATGCGCATGTTGCCGTTGAGGAAGGCATTGAGCGCGCCAGTGGTCTCGGCTGACATCTTGGAGAACTCATCAAGAATGAGAGTCTTGCCGTTCTCGTAGGCGTCAAGCAGCGGGCCGTCCTGCCAGCCTTGCGGGCCAATGCCACCAATGAGATCGTAGTTCTCGGTGCCTTCGCCGCAAGCGTACAGGGACATGTCCCATTGCATGCATTCGCAGAGTTGCTCCATGCCGTAGGTCTTGCCGCTGCCAGTGGGTCCGAAGATCCACACGCGCTGCTCAGGCATGTGCAAGCAGTCAAGAACGTGGGGCCAGTAGGCGTTGGGCGTGATGCCCTTGCCCTCAGCAATGCGCTCGACTGCGGTCCAGTCGCCGTGCGGGGTGACTGGCTGCTTGTTGCGGCGGCGTTCGACGAGATCAGAGATCCCGGGTACTTGCTGCCACACGTGGGCGATGGTCTCAGGCTCCCATGACTGGGTGATGCGGTCGAGTACCTCGATCAGAGGCAGGCCCGCTTCGAGCCAGTTGGTGATGCCCTTGACAGTACGGGTCGAGATGATCGGCCCGTCCTCAGTCATGTCCGCACACTGTCGAGCGTGCTGGATGAGTTCCATGAGAGTCATCGTCGAACGCTGCTGCCCGTCGGACTGCCAGTCCCGTGGGTCAGCAGGTGGCGGTGGTGGTGGCGGTGGGGGTGGTGCCCCGTTGCCATCACCCTGCTGTGCGTTGCCGGACTGATCGACACCGTCAGAGGTGCCAGTGCCAGCGCTGCCAGAGTTGCCACCGTCGCCGCTGCCGCTGCCGCTGGCGCTGTTGCCAGCGTCAGACGTGTAGACGTCGTCGGTTGGCTGTTGACTGCCATCGTACGGCGAGCCGTAGTACCGAGTCTTGTCGGTACTCAGATGGGGGTGTTCGACCCAGACACCGATCAGTTTCAGTGCCTGCCCAACCGAAATCCTGTCGCCCCTGCTGGCATCGAATGAGCCGAGCCGATCAATGGCGGCGTCAGTCAGCACGAACGTGCGGCTGAACAAATCCTTGCGGATGCCAATCATCCACTGCTGCTGCTCTTCGCTGGGCTTGTGGCCCAAGTGCAGCGTGCCCGGCAGGAAAGGGTAGCCGAGCGAGCCGTCCTTGTACGGGCGGGAGAGGAAGCCGATCTTGCGGGTGTAGTGGATTGCGTCGATGACGTAATCTGCCAAGAACCCGAAAGTCTCCGCGAATCGCTTCGCGTATGGCACCTCTTTGCGGTTGAGGTTGATGTAATTCTTCCCGTTGTAGCCGGGGATAGATGTAATATCAGAGAATCGCATGTGTTGCTCCTTGCTTGCTTGTCTGCGATATGGGGACCACTGGCACGTTGCCAGTGGGGAATGCGGCCCCAGCCCGTTAGGGCAGGAGCAACATGGCGTAGTGCGAATACGCCGGGGGTGGCAGGCGGGTTCATCTACAGTTCCAAGGAACCGTCACACCTGCGCAGAGGGGAGTTGGACCACCGTGGGTTGGTTGTCAGGGTCAAGGCCCACCTGAGAGACCAGTTGGACGCATGCCCGATGGATGTTGGCAAACCAGCGGATGTCGAAGTCGCCATTCTCGTAATAGATGGCGCTGGCGGCTTGCTTGCTTGCGGGGTTGGATGCGAGAAGAATTGAGGTACGTTCGATTGTGCGTTCCATGGGGAAGGCTCCTTGCTTGCTTGTCAAGAACGTGATGCCCATGCGCCGTAGACGCAAAGGCCGATGATGCTGATGATGCCCACGACGGGCACGCTGAGAGTCAGGTAAGTCATTGGAATCTCCAGATACTTGGGGTGATTTGAAAGATGGCCCGGCTAGCCGGGGAGTGCAGGGTATTCAGCGGTGCAAACCACACGCCTAGCCGGGCCGGAGCAACCATACGGTTGCCTGTGACTGGCAGTCCTGCGGAAGAACTGCCAACCACAGGCAACCGAGACCGAAGTCTCGGATGCTGCAATCGCAGCCAAGTCACTTTGTTATTTACTGCGGTACGGTTTCCCTAGACCCACGCTCCAACTCTCGGTTGATCGCAATGCCGCAGCGCCATTCATCCCCGCCGTGCGTGCTACCGCTGGCGGTTCAAGTCAAGGTTTCGTCCGAACTCCCGTCCTGCGGGGCTATCGGCGTCAGGTAATGGCGGTCCGGACATGTCACGGCGGCCACGTTGCCTTGGTTGGCTCTGTACTCTCCCCTGCGGCTGTGTGCTGTACGCTTACTTCCATTGTCGGTCCCCCTACTGTGCAATTCGGGCTAGTCGGACCTAGGTTTCGTCTCTCGTGAACACCGCGATACCTTGGGCATTGCCGTGCGGTGTCAGGGCGCAAGTTGCAGTCTCGCGCATCGCCGCTGGCAGCGGTTCGGTCGGTGTTGCGCTGCCAGCGAGGGCAGTCACACATGGCGGCGGGTATGGCCCGCGCGCCACCTCAGGATCAATGAGGCTCTGTATTCGGATGTCAATCGCCAGTCTGTCTTCACTCTCCCGGGCGGTTCCGTGGGCGGGCGTCAACCCCGCTAGGCCTGCCAAGGCTCAGGTTCGGATGGCACCGCCGGAGCGGCTGCAGCCAGTACGCCACCCCCAAATCGTGGGTTCACTTAGTTCTCAGATTTTCCTAGTGTTTTTTTGCGACACCATATTGCGACACTTCCGACGATAGAGATGGCGCTGCAGATGCGGGTGCGGTTGGCCGCTGGGGATGGGGATGGGGCAGGGGATAGCACCACCAGACATGCCTGCACAACCTGCCCCCCGCGATGTGGTGCGGCTGGGGTGCCGCAGCGGAAAGGAAGCGGGCGCACATGCACACGCGCTACTCTCGCGCACGCGCACCCGCTGCTTACGCGCGCGCGTATGCGAACCACACCCCCCGGGGGTCACATGACATACATAGCCCCAAAAAATATACGACGAATTTTCAGTTGTTAAGTTTGGGAAGGCGCAACGATACGATGCTTACTAGCATCTGGGCTGATATGGGACAGTTCAATAGAAACAATGTGGTACGTGAGGTGTTCAATTGGGTGTCCAACTATCTGGATGTCCCAAGCAAGCACTACGGCGGCAACAAGCCCTGCCCATTTGCTGCGGCAGCACTAGACAAACAACAAGTCAGGATAGTGATCGGCGGTCTATCGACTGTCGTTCACGAGGCCAGCGTATGGGATGACAAGTACCGGCTGGTGCTGGTGGCCTTTGAGCCAGATTACGAAGGCAATCTGACAGAGTTGTGTGCTGCGATCAACAAGCGGCTGGCTGGGGATGACTTGGTAGCCATTGCGTTTGAGCCGGGGGAGCATGAACCAGAAGATCCAGACCTTGATCCGGCACAGTGGGGCGAGGTCATTGACGAGGCCTACCCCATGGTTCTGCTGCAAAGATTGTCAGAGGTCAACCGCTACTCCCGACTATTAGAAAGGCAGGGTTACTACGTAAACTGCTCTGCTGACTTCATGAAGTATGTAAACGAAAGAAGGTGTCCCCATGCGAGGATCGAAGAAGACCAACGGCAAGAAGAAGGCTCCAGCCAAGAAAGTGGCTAAGAAGATGCCAGCAGGCCTCAAGAAGGCCATGATGAAGAAAAAGAAGAAGTAATGTCGGCAGCGCCCGATCCTAAGGGCGGTCTGGGTCTCTTCGGTATTGACGATGAGACTCAGGCCGCCATGGCCCAAGCGCTTGCTGATGCAGCACAGCGCCAGAACCGCAGCGGCCCCTCCATTGGCGCAGCCCCTAAACTGACCGAGGCAGAAGAGCGGTCGATGAGGAGTCGCATTGAAGCCGCTAGATTGGCGCGACAACACCGTGAGGCTTATCTAAAGTACACTGACCCAACGACCCAGCGCCTTAGCGGTGGCCTGTTGTCTGCTTTCATGTTTGGGCCTACTGGTAGCGGAGCCGCACGAGCCTCCGTTCCTGTTGTTAAGTCAGTGATCGCTGGGGGGTCAAAAGTTGTCGGAAGCACGGCTAAAGTCTATGGGGGCACGATGAGAGGGATCGGTGCGGCTGGCAAGGCTGTAACTACGAAAGCCGATGATGTCATTGAGGCTACAACCAAAATGGGTCGGCCTTTGGCACGGGCTGAAGCATATGGCAGAAGAGCCATCGACCCCAAAATTGGCGGCAGAGCGTTGAGCGAACGACTGCCGTACTACGAACTGCCTCACGAAAGTGGCGCTGCTTTGTTGTCACAAATAGCCTTGGGGACGCGCCGCCCATACTTGGGTGTTCTGGCAAGGGGTTTGCAGGCCACAGGACTCACGGTTGGAGTAGATGCTTTGGGCAACTTGAGCATAGTTTCTGACGCCCTGAAAAACGTGGGCGGTGTGAGCAGCAGAGCCAGAGGGGCAATTCGCAAGGGCGCGGCTGGCGCTATTGAATACGTTGCTGAAGAGGCTGCCGAGTTCATTGGCCCCAAATCCGAAGATTTCTACAATGGCAAATAAACCAACTAACCCAAAACTGTACGCTCAGGTCAAAGCAGCAGCCAAGCGCAAGTTTAAGGTGTACCCATCTGCTTATGCCAATGGCTGGCTAGTCCGCGAATACAAGAAGCGTGGCGGCGGCTACCGCAAGGCTTGATATGGCAAAGATGGCTAATACTGGTGGTGGCCTGAAGCAATGGTTCGGTCAGAACAAAGGCAAGGGCTGGGTCGATTGTAAGACTGGCAAGCCTTGTGGTCGCAAGTCTGCCAAGGGTGGCAGCAAGCGTCCATACCCTGCATGCCGTCCCACCATGGCCCAATGCACCAGTGCAGCCAAGAAGAAGACTGGCCCGGGCAGAATCAGTTGGAAGAAGGCAACCAAGACGGCAGCAAGTAGAAAATGACTTGCCCCGTATGCGAGAAACGAGCAGTACAAGAGCAAAAGGCCGCCAGCGACTGCAAGCAGGAAGTCAAGCAACTTGAAGCCAAGTCTGCTCGATTAACGATCGTCTTGACTGTTCTTAGCACGCTTGTTGGTAAAGAACTCTTGGACGAAGCGCTCACTCTCACGGATTCGATTACGTCGCTTAGTGCAGCACCAGCGGTTGAAGAGCAGCCAGTTCAGGCAAAGGCACCAGAGGGCAGCAAGGCCGATACAAAGAAAAGCCCAAAACGTGATTTGGTCGTTAGTCATGATGTGCCCAGCCTAACAGGTTTGCCAGACTTTTTAGCAAGCGTGCCACCTTTGACACCCCGCCTGTACACTGCAAGCGCACACACTGTACCCCTCGGGTTGCGGTTTGAAGATCAGGTTGTTGTTCCTGACTCCGTAGCCCCTTTTTATTTGACGGCTTTTCTGAGGCCTTGGAAAGCGAGAAAACGAAATGATTAAACGCGAAGGTAAGCCACCAATGTTTGTGCTGTACTCCAAAGACGGCTCACGCAAACTTGGTTCTTTCAAGACGCGCAAGGAAGCCGAGATGCGTGAGAAGCGCGTCATGGCTGTGAAGCAACTCAAGAAGTGAACGTCGAAACAAAAGAACGGCTGGTAGCCGCTGGTACTTGGGAGCGTTATTCACGCCTTAAAGTCAAGTACATCAACGAAGGTATGGCTACCAAGGTGGCAGAGCAGAAGGCTTTGATGGAAGTCGAACGCCCCCACCCAGCCTCTGGCGACCCATATCGGCGGTTGTTGCTTGCTGCTCCCGCAGGCAACTGTTCAGAGCGCGAGGCAGCGCAGTTCGTATTTGAACACGCTGCCTCCGCTCCCGCTGATATCAGTGATTCGGCTGTACCCAGCCGTGGCGCTGTTGGTTTGCTGAAGTGGGTGCAGGCATCGCCCGCCAATGCTTCCAGTTTTTACGCTGGCATCTGGCCCAAACTTATGCCAACCAAGTCACAACTCGATGCAGAAGCACGCTATTCCGATGATGGCAATAGGTCAATAGATCTTCTTGACCGTCTGGAGCAGATGCTTGGAGACGACGAGGACATGCAAGATTTGCCAGATGACGATGGCACTGGATCGGTTCGACAAGAATCGGAGCCATCGACGTTGGGAATGCAAGTCGTGCAGGGCAGCGATGCAGTTGCAGAGGAAGTATGGCCTGACGATTCAGGAGTACATGGAGATGTACGACCAGCAGTTGGGCCTAGACCCAATAACGCTGACGCCACTTGAAGAAGGCAAGATTTGCGTAGATCACTGTCACAAAACAGGACGGGTGCGGGGCTTGCTGTCTCGGTCCACAAATGCTGCTCTCGGGCAGTTGATGGACTCGCAGCATGTGATGTACCGTGCCATGCAGTGGTTGAGTCATGACAGTCCGTTTGGGAAGAAAAGTACCAACTGACCCTGTAGAGAACGTCAAGTTCCGCAGGGAGATTGCGAAAATGGCTGCTGCTAGCCCAGAGGTGCAAGCAGACCTGTGGGCGCTTTGCAACCGTGACATCTTTTTCTACATCAACGTGTTTGGCTACACACTTGATCCACGGCTCGAACCGTCTATCAGACCGTTTATTCTTTACCCATTTCAAGTCGAGGCTATCCAAGAGATGTGCATGAGCATCGACAACGGCTATGACCTTGGTGTCGTAAAGTCGCGAGACATGGGCGCGTCGTGGCTTACCACAACTGTGTTTGCGTGGTACTGGCACTTCAAGCCAATGAAGTCTTTGCTGCTTGTAAGCCGTAAGGAAGGTTTGGTAGACTCGCCGGGCAACTCTGCATCGCTGTTTAGCAAGATTGACTTCTTCCTGAAGTATCTGCCGGGCTGGATGATGCCCAACTTTACCCGCACCAAACTAAGGCTGACGAATGAAGACAATGGGTCTGCAATTACTGGAGAGTCTACAACGGGTGATGTTGCCCGTGGAGATAGAAAAACGTGTATTGCTCTTGATGAGTTTGCTTCTGTAGACAACTCGGAAGCAGTGCTTGCTGCAACCGCAGATGCGTCAAACACGCGGTGGTTTGTCAGCACCCCCAAAGGCACTGGCAACTCGTTCTACGACATCTGCCACTCGGGTCGCACAAAGATTTTGAAGTTTCACTGGACCCAAGATCCTCGTAAGAACATGGGTATGGTCAAAGACGAAGAGGGCAACTGGACCAGCCCGTGGTACGAAGGCGAAAAGAAAAGACGTACTCACCCAGTTGAGATTGCACAGGAACTGGACCTCGACTTCGGTGGCTCTGACTACTTGTACTTCCCACCTGATTTGATTGACAAGTTGGAAGCAGAGTGCCGACCGTCAACCAAGAGAGGCGTGATTGATTTTGATGAGGCGTGCGAGCCGTTTGGGTTTACTGAACTTGGCACGACCGGCGAACTGCGCATCTGGGGCGAGGACCATCCCAAAGACAAGTCGTACTACGTGATCGGCGTAGACGTTGCCACTGGCACAGGGTCTAGCAACAGTGTGGCTGTAGTAGCGACGGCAGATGGCGAGAAGGTTGCAGAGTTTGTGACAGCAGATATGCGACCAGATGTGTTCGCAAAACATGTGGTTGCCATGTGCAAGCACTTCAAGGGCTTGAGCGACACTGGTGCTTTCTTGGTTTGGGAAGCCAACGGCCCCGGTCGAGTCTTTGGTGACGCCGTCAGGGAGATTGGGTACGGCAACGTCTACTACAGACGCAACGAAAAGTCCATCCGACCGGGGCAGGGGATGATCCCGGGCTGGTTTAGCACCAAGGAAGAAAAGATTTCACTGCTTGGGCAATACCGGAAGATGCTGGGAGAGGGCACCTTTGTAAACAGGAGCCGGGAAGCAGTGCGGGAATGCCGCGAATATGTGTTTTCACAGGCTGGAGGGCTGGTTCATGCACGTTCAAGAAGCGGAGTAGACCCTTCTGGTGCGCGAGACAACCACGGAGACCGCGTCATCGCGGATGCTTTAGCGGCAAAACTATGCCAGAACACCTCAAATCCGAAGATTGAGGTAGGCAAAACCGCCAAGATTGGCTCTATGGCATGGCGCAGAGAGCGAAACTTGGAAAAGAAACGTAAGGCACGGGAAAACTGGTGAGCAAAAACGACATGGACTATCAACAGTTGCGCAAAGCAATCCAGCACAGCCGTAAAAGGCTGCAGCCCTACCGCGAAAAACGGGTTCGGTCTATTCGTGAGTTTGTTGGACGCAACTATTCCGATACTGGTAGCAGAGACCGCGTCCCAGTCAACATGCTGGAGTTGTTTATCTCGACGTATTCACGACAACTGGTGGCAAACCGACCGAATGTTATGATTCGCCCCCGTGTTCGGCGTCTTGCCCCGCAGGCAGACGAGTTGCAACTGGCAACGAACCACGTTTTAGGGGAGATGGACATTGAAACCACGCTTCGGCTTGCAGTTATCGACGCCCTTTTCTCCATGGGTATCGTCAAAGTGGGTGTCACCGAACCTAAACAAGAGCCAATGCGGGGTTTCCTCCACGAGGCCGGGCAGCCCTTCGCTGAGTGTGTCGGTTTGGATGATTGGGTCCACGATATGTCTGCGCGTTCCATGGAAGAATGCGGCTATATGGGTCACAGGTATCGAGTACCTACTCATATGCTACGAGAATCCGACCTTTTTACCGATGCTGCAAGCATCCCGTCGTTAGCACGCACCCATTACAACGAATCTGGCGACACCAAGGCCTCTGCCATCGGTCAAAGTGACTTTTATCAAGGCAACTTTGATGCCGAGTACAGCGAACTGTGGGAAATCTGGGTGCCAGACAAGGGCAAGATTGTTACATTTGCTGCTGGCGAAACCGGCATGCCGGAGCGGAGAGTTAGAGAGGTAGATTGGGATGGCCCTTCTTCTGGGCCATACCATTTCTTGCGTTTTACAGACGTGCCGGGCAACACCATGCCTCTGCCCCCAGTGGCAACCCTGATTGACATGCACGATCTTGCCAACCGCGTGTTCCGCAAGTTGGGCAGGCAAGCAGAGCGGCAAAAAGACATCGTTGGGTACCGTGGTTCAGCAGAACAGGACGCCAAAAACGTACAAGGCAGCGCCGATGGCGAGGTTGTGCGTATGGATGACCCGCAAAGCATCAACACTTTCAAGTTTGGCGGCATTGACCAGCAAAACTTGGCGTTCTTGCTGCAAGTCAAGAACCTTTTCAACTACTACGGCGGCAACATTGACACCCTTGGCGGCTTGGGGCCGCAGTCAAGCACCGTGGGGCAGGACCGCCTGATTTCTGAGTCTGCCTCTCGGCGCTTGGCAGACATGCAAGAAAGCACCAGAGGTTTTGCTGGCAACGTCTGCTCCGCTGTGTCCCATTTCATCTTCCATGATGACACCAACATCATTGAGTTAGAGAAGCAAGTCCCCAACACAGATATCAAAGTGCCGTTTGTGTATGACAGCAGCCGTAAAGACGCTGACTTCTACGATTTCAACTTTCAGGTCGAGCCGCACAGCATGTCTTCGCAGACCCCGGGCGAAAAAATGCAGGCTCTGCGCGAGTTAGTCAACACATTTATCGCACCACTGCTGCCAGCAATGCAGCAGCAGGGCATCTCTATTGATGGCAGAGAGATTATCCGCCTTGCCAGTGAGTTGTCCCAGTTGCCAGAACTCAAAGACATTTTCGTTGGCATTGACCCCCAGCAGCAGCAGCAAGCAGGCATGGAGCAGCCAATGAACAAGCAGACAGAGATCGTAAGAACCAACCGCCCGGGCGCAACAACTCGGGGACAAGATGACGCCATGGCACGTATGATGGCGTCCGACCGTGGACCGGGCGTGCAGCCATCAGAGGCAGCGTCCATTGAAAGGCCGGTAGGCTGATGCCAACATATTGCTACGAGAAACCTGATGGTACGATTATCGAACTGATTATGACGATCAGTGAGATGGAGGAGTTTGACAAGAAGCCAGTGCATGAGGGGGTGACGCTAAAGCGGCGGGTTGATGTGGAAATGTCTGGCTTCAACATGGCAAACGATGTGTGGCGGGCGGGTCTGGTGTCGGAGTCAGCCGCCTGCCACCCCTCCAACATTCCTGAGTACAAGGCAATGGCAGAAAAGAAAGGCGTGCCCACCAACTACGACAAGTGGGGGCGCCCCACGTTTACCAGCAGGGGTCATAGAGCCAAATATCTCAAGGCGTTTGGCCTGAATGACCGAAATGGAGGGTATGGGGATGGCTGAGAAAAAGAAGAACAAGCCGCTGAACAAGCCTATTCGCACCCCGGGGGGTCCAAAAAAGTTTGTTGTCTACGTAAAAGATGGCGACAAAGTCAAAACTGTCCGCTTCGGCGACCCCAATATGAAGATCAAGAAGAACATACCGGGTCGCCGCAAGAATTTTCGTGCCCGTCACAACTGTGACAACCCCGGACCCAAGACAAAAGCAAGATATTGGTCTTGCCGGAATTGGTAAATCCGATACTTAGAGAGGCAAAATGTCTGATATTCCAGAAGAAGAAATCGAAGTAACCGAAAAAACTCCCGATGTCATGGAGATCGTGGAGCCTGAGGATACGTACGAAGAAGACCAACTTGCTGCTTACATTGCCGAGCGCAAAGCAGCACACGCTGCCGAAGAAGAATCAGAGGGCGAAGAAGAGTCCGACTGCCCTGATGGTGACTGTGATGAAGAGTCTGATGACCCTGATCTTGAGTCCAAGATGGAGGAGTTGGCAGCCAGAGCAGCCGCTGTAGGCATGGATGATGATGACATTGCCAAGATGTCAACCATCGAAGCGCTTGAGCGCACTGTCATGATCCTCGAAGCGCAGCAAAAGTCTGCGGACGAGGAGCCAAAGCAGGCCGAAGAATTTGATATGGAATCCGTGCCGGACGATTTGCGTCCAGTGCTGGAGCAAATGACCAAAGCATACCAGTCACGGATCGAAGCCCTTGAGGGTCAACTCGGTCAGTACAACGAGTATGTATCGAACCAAGCAGAAAAAGCCGTTCAACAGGAGTTTGACGGTTTCGTTGCTGAGTTAGGGCCAAAGTATGAGTCGCTCTTTGGCACCGGCACAACATCGAGTCTGACTGGAGATTCCTCCGCACTAGGCAATAGGACGAAGGTTCTCGAAGAAATGAACATCATGGCAAAAGGCTACGAGGCTTCAAATCGGGAGGTTCCCGACGAGAAGGTTCTCTTCAACCGTGCCATCAATTCATTGTTCGGGGACGAACTTCGCAACCTTGATACCGCAGCACGGGAATCGCAAATTGCCAAGCGCCGGGGCGCGTTTGTCGGTCGTCCATCATCACGGCACGGAAAGCAAGCATCGCCGGAGGCGGCTGCTATTGCTTCGGTGCGGCAGTATATGGAAGAGGCTGGCATCGGACTGGGCGCACAAGAGTAAGCGACTCTGGTATTTCCTAAAG
>Ga0208767_1002582_pt1 | contig 13569 bp, 23 predicted proteins | sample VirMetDEL_Mar_21_FD_184514 | JGI IMG/M metagenome (GOLD analysis project Ga0208767, IMG submission 184514) | Aqueous microbial communities from the Delaware River and Bay under freshwater to marine salinity gradient to study organic matter... | ecosystem: Environmental > Aquatic > Marine >... | reverse complement strand
TGACCCTAAACATTATGAAATAGAAGGTTCAGTTCGTGCATCTAGTTGGAATGTACAACTTAAAGGTGGTAGAACAGAAACCTTTTATGCGTTTAAGGGTATCGTTAAAAAGAAAAGACCTGGACATGACAAGTATTTCCAGGAATTATTTAAACAAGCAAAGAGAAAACCACCTGTTACTAAAAAATTTAATGCAGGTGATACAGCGTTCATGTGGTTCATGAGTGACTGGCAGCTCGGTAAGCGTGACTATGGAGTAGAGAATACTATTAAAAGATATGATAGGGCTTTGCAAGATGGTGTAAATAAAATAAAAGACTTACGCAAGTTAGGTGTAGAGATAGATGAAATATACATGGTAGGTTTAGGTGACCTTACAGAAAACTGTACACCGCATTTTTACGAAAGCCAACCACACAATGTTACTCTCACACTGATTGAGCAATACGCATTAGCTAGGTCTATGATTATGAAAACCATTGACACATTCCTACCACATGCACCTAAATTGATACTGGCAGGTGTGCCTGGTAATCATGGTGAGATGACTAGGACCAGTAAAGGTCAAGTTGCTACTAATAGATTAGATAACTCTGATACTATGCACTTACAAATATGTGAAGAGATTATGTCTGCTAATAAGGAACGATACAGTAAAGTAGAAGTGAACATTCCTTCTGGCTTCCATCAGACATTAATTATAAAAGGTAAGAAGGTTAGCTTTACCCATGGTCACATGACTGGTGGTGGTGGCAATCCAGAAAATAAAATAGAAAACTGGTGGAAGGGTCAGATGTATGGTTTCTTGCCACCTGGAGATGCAGAGATATTAGTTACTGCACACTATCATCATCTTCGTATGAAGCAACAAGGTGATAGGACCTGGTTTCAAGCACCTTCAATAGATAAGAGTATAGACTTTACAGAACGAACTGGTTTATGGAGTCATCCAGGTGTGTTGACATTTACAATAAGTGATAAGGGATGGGATAACTACCAACCACTTTAAAATGGTAACTCCTTATATGGTTTCTTATTACCTTTGAAGTCTAACTCTGGATAATATTTAGTTTCAAACCTAGGGTCTTTCCACATATCAAATAGTTTCTCTGCACTAAACCATTTAGGTTCTGCGTTCATGTTTGCAAAATACATAACACCAATACGCACTTGCTTGTACTTGCTTCCCTTCCAGTTCATCTCTTGTATCTTGTAATAGTCTGCTGCTTTAACTTTATTTGTGCCTTTAACTTCTACAAAATAAATTAACTCATCTCTTACTACTATGTAATCTGGCAGAAGCAGTATCTCTGTTGCATACCAAAACAAATCTAGCTTATTAACTTTAGGGTCAGTGCCTATGCGTAAGTAATCTTTAAACTCTACCGATCCTGTATCAGCTAGGTATTTTTGCATAGCTAAGTCTGCCATGTCATCCCCACTGTTCCTGGATTCATATGAGTCTGTATATTTACTCGCCACTAAAAGCATCCTTCAGCATATCTCTTATAACTCCTACTGTTCTTTGTCTTTGTTCTTCCATAGAATCAATTAGAACTATTAATGTAGGTAATGTAACTAACTCATTATATTTTTTCTTGGTATGTACAAAAGTTACATCAACTTGGTACATGTCTAACCAGGTAAGATATATTTGACCTTCAACATTTGGTAATACTATGTTCATACCACCTCGTTCTTTATCAATAGGTTCTATTATCCAATCATTCGTATCTATTTCTTGTGAATTAAATATATGTAACAAACCATCAAAGCCATAGTTAGAAGGGGATTTCTTGTTGATCTCCTCCTTGCTCTCCTGGTTTGAGGAGTGCGTGGCACTCTCTGTATTCCCAATGATAAATGTTTCCTTCTTTTGTTTGTTTGTATCTTCTACCACAATATATGTTTCCTTCCTTGTCTGAATATGTAATGTTGTTTAAACGATTACATCCTACTTGTTGTTTGCATTTAGTATCTGGTGGTGGTGGTATATCAAAGTTGTGGTTAGGATATTTTTCCTGCAACTTAGCTTTAAGTTTCTCCACATTAATTGATATACCATCATCTATAGCCACTCTGTTGGACAATCAGTATCTCCCCATGCAGTCCAACCACAACCTTGATTACCTTGGTATGTGCTACAACTCCATGATGGTATCTTTGCAAATCGTTCATCACTTGCTTTTTTCTCCCTGTTGTCCTCTATCCAGTCTGGGCTATTACATTCTGGGCAAGTCCTCACAACTGATGCAGCAACTTCACCGAATACTTCTTCTACTAAATCAGAATCATTACTTGGTGTAAGTTTATTATCAATACCTAATTGCATATCAAACATATCTTCTGCTCTAGTCATAAAGACATCCATGTTCTCTTTGGTCCAGTTATTAATATCTGGTGAAGCAACTTGCAAATCAACAAGCTCATTGTATGCTTTAGTTTTAATTTCTTGTCTTAACTTTTCATCAGGTATCATACCTTCAAGTAATTGATTAAGTTGCTTACCTACATCAGCAGTCGCAGTCTTTGGTTCAGCTACCATCTCATCAACCACTTTGTTCATAGCTTCTTGTTCTTGCTTTGTAGGTTTCTTAACTGGTTTCTTTTCTACCTGGACCTTAGACATCTCTTCTCTGCTAGGTCTTGGCTTTGTGCTACCTTGATACTTCCAGTTAGCCAATGCTCTACCTATTGCAGATGTCTCACAATTTTCCATCCAAGCATCAGCGTTAGCAAATCCACCTTGTCCTTTAGTTTCTTGTGCTATACCTGTAGCTACTGGTCTTGCATCATCCTCATGTTTAAATACTTCTGCTTGAATAGTTACACATGTACCATCTTCAGTTATGTGTGCTATCAATGTATTTATTCTTCCCTGTGGATTATCCTTCCAATATTGTTTTAATCTATCTTCTACTGTTTCGTAATTATCTAAATTAAATTTAGCCATTATTCCTCCTCTTGTTCTTTTGTATGTGCTAACTTGACCACTTCGTATATGCGTTGTCTAGTTAGATTTAATAGTTTGCCTAGTTGTATTGCACTAAATCCATTCTTAAATGCATGTACAATTACCTCATCTCTCTGATCTAGTAATCTATCTAGTGCTTGTTTTTTGTTCTCTATCTCTATTGTTAGTGTTGCTAATGACTCTTCTATCTCTTGTTGTGGTATAGTTTCCACATCCATCTGAACTCCATTAACAAATCTAACACCATCAATTATTTGGAATGTCATATTGTCTCCTTATTTTATTCTCTTGATATAGTCTGTAATAGTAATTAGTGTGGTCTGCTAACCATCCTGCCAAAGTCCACGCACCTATTATATAAACAGGCAGTGACAATAAAAGCAGCATCAATAACTTATCCATTACTTACCTCCTTGTTTTTAATTATTGATTTTAAATATTTATCTTGTGTTTTCTTAGGTAGCTTAGTCATAGATATAAACATCTGTGAATCACATAATGGTCCTTCATGTTCTAGTACCTCTTGCATACTATCTTTACCATAAATAATATCTAAACTCTCTACTGGTTCTAATGTATCTTTATTTACAACTACATAATCAGTATCAAATAATTTCATTTACTCCTCCTCTAAATAATTCCAATAATCATCTATTGAACTGCCTTGTTCTATAAATTGTTCTAATGTATATTCTGGCATTACTCTTCCTCTTTGTCTGCAAGTTGTTGTTCATCATTAGATAAATCAATCTCTTGTGCTATCCTCATTGTGTTTTCGTTATGGTCCTGGACAAATTCATCCAGGAGTTCTGCTAATCGCTTTGTGTTTAATGATGTCAGTACAATAGATTTCTCTACCTTCTGTCCTCCACATGCGTTAGCTAATTTAATTGCCCATGTCTTAATTGACTTCGGATCATCAAATATATTAGGCATCTACTTCACCTCTCTTAAATGCTTTATGTCGCTTGGAATACTGCTATCGTTTAAGTTCCAGTATTGAATACAAAAACAATTTACACAACCTAGTTCTTGGTCCAGGTCCTCCTTGCATGTCTTACATATATCTTTGATTATTGCATTAGGCATTCATTCCTCCTTCTTTGCTTCTTATGTTTGTTTATTTAGTAGCAGTGTCTAGTTCAACTAACTTGACTATAAACATACTACCAAAGTCTTTTAGTTCTCTGACCTTGCATTGTGCTTCATGCTTGTCAGTAAACTCCCATGTCATTCTGCCTCCATAGAGACTGACACTTTGTACCTGGTATATCATAGCGTTCTCCTATGTAATCCTTACCTTAATTCTAATCCTCTTTGCTTCTTATGTAAACTATATATAACATTTATTTCAGATCAAAAATTAGTGCTTGGTCCTGGAGTGTTTTAACATAAAGAGAATTCCAGGACCTTGCACCTTACCCAAGGGGATAGGTAAAAATTATATCTCCTCGCATGTGTTGCAGCGTGTCAAATCTCCATCACCTTTAAAGTGCATATTGCACCAATCGCATAAGGTTGCTCCATCCAGGTCATCTCCTGGCATAATTGGGTCTCCTAGTTTTAACATGTTTGCTCCTTCTTTGTGTATAACTTTACATAACATGGATGGCATAAATTTATTTCATCTATGTACCCATATTGTTGTTTACATTCTTCGCACTTCATTTATCCTCCTTGTTTGTTTGAGTCTAAGACTCCACAAGGTTACCACATTGATAACCTTGAAGAGTGTTAGGCGTGTAACCAATTACTGTTAGTTCCTCCATTCCATCCACCTCTTACATCTACTCCATCTATTTCGGATCTTTTATAGTATCCTCCTAAAGTAAATTCTCCTATTGCACAACCTGCGTACAAGTCTCTTATAGAACTCTTGTGTTTTGCAGTAGTATGAGAATAAAATTCACCACACATAATAATCTTAGTTTCATTAATGAAGCTGCCATTCTCTACATCTACCACATAAGCGATAGGAGTATTATAAGACACAATTAAATCGTATCTTGTACCTTCTACCCTTCTTAAAGTTCCTGTTGTATTTAATGGCTTGACTGCTAGAACTTCATTACCTTGTGGCTTAGTTGCTCTAGGTTCTTTGTATATTGTTTTCATATTTTCTCCTTATGTTTGTATTGAGTCTAAGACTCCTAGAGGACTCCAGGTAGAAGTCCTCCTAGAGTGTTACACTAATTTATTAAACTCCTCTACTATTGCATCCCTGTCAATAATAAATTGTGCTTCCATCTCATTGTATTTAGTTCGCCAATAAGCATCTACCAATTTAGTTTTTAGTTCTGCTAATTCATCCGCGTTCATAAAGTTCGCTGATTCTTGTAGTATGTTTATTATTTTATCCATTAGTTTGTCTCCTTATGTTTGTTTGTCTCTTCATGTAATTCTACCATTACATTATATATACTTGTGTTATCTTTTATATTATTTTTATCGGCTATGTAAACATTTACTCCAGGCTCTGCTTCTTCTGATCCGAAAACATTTACAATAATAATAGAATCCCCATTATCAAAGTGTTGCCAATTATCGTACTCCATTAACTTACCTCCTTACTGTTTTGTTCTCTTTGATATGCAATTTCTTCTAATTCGGGGATATAATCGCCAATAGGTTCATCTTTAGTTACCTCCTTATAAAATTCAATAGCTAACTCATCCACTTGTCTGTAAACTATAGCTCCTGTTATTTCTGTAGTGTTGCCATATTTATTTGTTTGTGGATGTTGTGCTTCAAATTCTGCAATATAATCAATTGCATCTGTTCTTGTTTTGAATTCTCTGAAGTGCCTTTGTTTTAGTATTCTTGTTCTGATTACTTTATTATTAGCATTCCTGTCATTCTTTGTTACTCTTGTTTGTATTTTAACTATGTACATTTGTACTCCTTATGTTTGTTTGTAATATCTACATTACTACACTTGTGAATTTATGCAAAATGTTTTATATATTTTTTTTTGAATGTTTAAACAACGCATCCCCCTCTTGCAAAAGTTTAAATTATGTACCTGTACTAGAACAAATGTTCTACACTATATCTAGTCATACCATATATAGAAACTATAACAACACATACCATATGTTGTACCACTATATATAGTAGGTTATAAAAGGGGTAGGGTTTAATGTGACCCCCTGTGTTGTGTTGTGTGTAACCTAGAAAAGATTGCTGTTAAAGGGGTACTATATATTGTGGTACTAGATCTAGTAGGGTACTGTATTAAAGTATGGTTTACAGTAATAGGGTAATTTATATAAAGTAATTTATATAAATAACTATAAATAGAGAGTACAGCTAACCCTGTGTCACTCCCTCCCAAAAACCAGAATGAACTAAAATCAGTAACATTTAACAATGTGAAGTAATAGCCTATTACGCTAGTTACCATGGTCCTGCTAATCCACTTTATTGTTATTTGGTCAAGAATCCTTTTCTAAAAGCAGGAAGGAATCTTTGCTTGTGTTTTTACTATAACAGGTTTTAATTTTAGTGGTAGTATTTTATTACAGGGTTTTTGTAATAGTGGGAGTTTCCTCCTTTCGCCTACGATCAATCACACAGAAACCCTGTAAATTTCTTTGTATATATTGACAAGATGCTATACTTTATTCATAAGTAAGGCTTGAAGTCTTTATCCAACCTTCTGGTTGCTAGACATAATTCAAAGCCCTCCTTACTTTGTTTGTATAGTACAACCCTCTGGCAACAGAGGGTTTGCTATAGTTACATTATGGATATTTTTGTAAGAGATTGTGATGTTTGTTACCACCCTTACTGGGAAGATGAATTAATAAATGGAGTTTGTCCTGGATGTCAAGAGTTTGAAGAAGAATAAAAAAAAAATTTTTTTCACACTTAATTTATTTACAATATTATATTGGTTACACCTAAGAAAGTCTTAGGTATCGTGTAGGGGTACACGATTAGAAAAAGAAAGAGCTGAAAATCATAAGACAATTTGTGTGTTGGTTGGTTTAAGTTAATTCATTTTCTTTCATAAAACAGTATTGGACACACTGTACGACAAGACTGCACTTCGGTGCAGTTTTGTGTTACTATGGTAGAAATATATACAGGAGTACAAAATGCCAATGACAAAAAAAGGTAAGAAAAAAAGTTATGGTGGTGGAAGAAAACCAAAAAGATAATAATTAATTATGGCAGAGTATCAAGGTAAATCAGTTAAGTTAGATAGTCCTTCTAGGATTAGTAAAGGTGAACCTGGTCATGGTCGTAAAAAGTTTAAGGTTTATGTTAAGGATGGCGACAAAATAAAAAAAAGTTATGTTTGGAGATCCTAACATGGAAATAAGAAAAGATAACGCTGCTGCACGAAAATCATTTAGAGCAAGACATAAGTGTGATACAGCAACTGATAAAACAACACCTAGATATTGGTCTTGCAAAATGTGGTAAGGAGATATTATGCCTCATAGTTCAGGAAAAAATAGCTTAGTTGGAAACATACATAGAAGGCAACAAGCAGGTACTTCTAGGTCTAAAAAAAATTCAACTATATCCAAAAAGGCTTATGCTGAAATGAAGCGTGGTTGGAAGAAAAAGAAGTAAGTTATGGGATATTGGGGCGTTCCATGTCCAAGATGTGAAAAAATTTTGTCCTTAGTGTATGGAGAAAATGATGAGTACCCTAAATTAGTTTGTAAAAATAAAGAGTGCAATAAATATGACAAATAAAAAAATATGTTACGCAGCAGGTTGTATGCGACCTTTGCCACCCAAATCAAGTAAATACTGTAGTAGTCGTTGTAGAAATAGAATTGCACAACAAAAGAAAAGGGCAAAAGCAAAAGGTATTGAGTGGGAACAAAAAGATGATGTTGTTAATATACCAAGTCAAAACAATGTAAGAAAGCGTAGAGGAAAAATATATACTGACATAAAAGAATCTGGTTACGCACAACAAATATTAGAAAAGAAAATAACTATGTCAGAAGTAGCTAAAGTGTTAGACACATCTGTAGCTTCTGTTTCTATGGCATACAATGCATGGGTAGAAGATACAGAAACAGAGATAAAACAAAAAAATTGGGAAATACCACAAGTTGCAGAAAAATCATTACAAGATTTTAAAGATTTTAGAGATAGGTATTTTGAAACAGAACAAGGCGTACCATATGAAACACCAGAGTTTCACATTAGATGGATTGAGTCAATATTAGAAGCAATAGATAAAGGTGAACAACAAATGATATTGTCACCACCACGACATGGCAAAACAGATTTGCTTATACATTTTGTTGTGTGGCTTATATGTAAAACACCTAACATAAGAATTTTGTGGGTAGGTGGTAATGAAGATATTGCTAAAAACTCTTGTAGTTCTGTTATGGATCAATTAGAAAACAATGAATTATTAATAGAAGAAATATGTGGACCAGGACCTAAATTTAAACCACAAAACAGAAGTGGTAAAGCGTGGTCATCTACAGAGTTTACTGTAGGTACTAGAACAGTTACAGGTATTAAATCACCGACAATGGTAGGCATTGGTCGTGGTGGTAAGATACTGTCAAGAGACTGCGATATTATTATTGCTGATGACATTGAAGATCACAGTTCTACTATGCAACCAGCATCAAGAGAAAACACAAGAAACTGGTGGACCACAACATTGTCAAGTCGTAAAGAGGAACATACTGCTATGGTCGTTATTGGTTCTAGGCAACACTATGATGACTTGTATTCACACTTGTTAGAAAATGAATCTTGGAAAACTATTGTAGAAGAAGCACATGATACAGCTTGTACATTACCTGACTGGGATGAAACAGAACACAGTGACTGTATGTTGTGGACAGGTAAAAGAACATACAAATGGTTAATGGATAGGAAGAGAGCAGCAGAAACTACAGGTGGTAGAGCTATATACGAAATGGTGTATCTTAATGTTGCTATGCCAGATGGACTTGCTTTGTTTGACAGAGTAGAGATAGAAGAATGTAGAGACCAAAAAAGAGACATAGGACATATACCATCAGGGATTCGTTTAATAGCAGGATTAGACCCTGCATCTACAGGTTATCAAGCAGCATTTTTGTGGGCATATAATATGGATGCAAACAAATTGTATATGGTAGATATGAACAACAGTCTTGGTGGTGGTATTCCACAAGCACTAGAAATAATAAAAGAGTGGTGGGGTAAATATAATTTATCACATTGGGTTATAGAAGAAAATGGTTTCCAAAAAGCTATTAGACAAGATAAAAGCATAAGAGAGTTTTCATCTAGTCATGGTATATTTTTGGAAGGACATGAGACTTACAAAAATAAGTTTGACCCAGTATATGGTGTAACAGCTATGAGACCTATGTTTCAAGAAAAAATAATTTCTTTACCATACCTTAGCTTTGAAGCACAAGAAAAGGTAAACTTATATACAAGTCAGTTAGTGTACTTCTCTTCTGCTAAAAACAAAAGCAAAAGTGTAGGTACAAAAACAGACATAGTTATGGCTAGTTGGTTTCCAATGAGAGCTATAAGAAGAATGCAAAAAGAAAAATTTGCAGAGTTAGGATATGAATACAATCCTAGTTTTACAGGCTATAATTCAAGTAATATGGATATAGATAATTGGAGTTAACTAAGTGTTAGACAGCGACAAAATATACGACAGGATAGATTACCTAAGAGTTATTAATCAAGATTCAATGATTGATAGGGCTAGAATCAGAGACATAATGAATGGTGGTGAAGCTGGAGTACAAGCATTACTTGGTAAAACAATGAATGTAGAATATCACGAATTACCAGCACCTAATTTATTTTTAACCGCATTAGAAAGATTTGCACAAAAATTAGGTAGAAGTCCAGATTTAAAAGTAGATATAGTTAATCAAAAAGATTCAGAAAGAGCAAAGAAAAAATCTGAAAAACTAGAACGAATAGTATTGGCATATGACAAGAATCAAAAGTTGCATATGCAGTTACCACAAGTTGGTAGATGGTTGCCAGGTTATGGTTTTGTTGTATGGGTTGTAAAACACAAAAGAGATAAAGATGGCAACGCATATCCATACGCAGAATTAAGAGACCCATTTAGTTGTTATCCAGGATATTTTGGTAACGATCAACAACCTAAAGAACTTGCAATAATTACTAGAGTTCCACACAATGTATTAGCAGACCAATACCCAGAAGCTAAACCATACATATACGCATATGAAAACAATGATGGATTTCAAAATCCATATTCTGCAATTATAGATGGTTCAGATAAATCAGGTAGTTGGGCTAACTCTACAGGTCATGGCAAAGTTGTAGTTGAATACATGAACGAAGATGGTACATATGTATATCTTCCAGAAAATAAAAAAACTATAGATTTTATGCCTAACCCATTAAGTTCTGGTCCATGTTTTGTTATAGCTAAAAGATACAGCTTTGACCAAATGCAATCACAGTTTCAACACATTACAGGTCTCATGGCAAATATGGCAAAGATTAACATACTTGGAACTATTGCTATGGAAGATGCAGTGTTTACAGAAACAAATATTATTGGTGAGATTGAATCAGGAAAATATAGAAAAGGCAGATTTGCTGTTAACTATTTAACACCTGGTTCGCAAGTGTCAAAGCCAGTCAACAATCTACCTTACCAATTATTTCAACAAGTAGATAGACTTGAACGACACTTGCGACTTGGTGCTGCATATCCAGTTTCAGATGATGGACAATCTCCTAACGCATTTGTTACAGGTAGAGGACTAGAAGAACTAGGACAGTCTGCATCACTGCATGTTAGAGAATATCAATCTGTATTAGCAAATGCATTGGAAGAATTAGATGCAAAAAGATTAGAGTATGATGAAGTAGTATTTGGTGACACAAGAAAACCAATAGCTGGTTTTCATAATAGTACAGCGTATAGAGAAAACTACACACCTTCTGCTGACATAAAAGAATATTATACAACAAGAAGAGTCTATGGTGTTATGGCAGGGTTTGATGAGCCACAGAAAATTATCACAGGGTTGCAATTAAAACAACAGGGCATAATTGATACACAAACATTACAAGAAAATATGGATGGCTTAGATAACATAACTAAGATACAACAAAGAATATCTGCGGAAAAAGCAGAGACAGTATTGTTTGAATCACTTATGGCACAAGCTGCACAAGGAGATCCTAAAGCTACAATGGCAGCTATAGAGATTAGAAAAAATCCACAGAACATGACAAAAATTATGGATAAGTTTTATACTCCAGAAGAACCAGCTATGACAGAAGAGGAAATGTTATTAGCACAACAACAAGCACAAGGATTACCAGCAGGTCCAGTAGCTGAACCTGACATAGCCAGTGTATTAGCAGGATTAGCAGGTGGTGGTCCAGTTGCCTGATATTAATAAAAAGTTTTACGATATAATAAATCAAGAAGATTGGAATATAACATTAGATGATGTTGACCCAGTTATACAAAGAGATTTTATATCACAAGCAGATGTACCATTAGGTAATATGTTTTTACCTACACCAATACCTGGTGTATGGATAAGTTTATCTTTAGGTTTTGAAATAGAAAATCCAGAGGAGGATAAGTGGTAAGAAAACCAAGTAACTTAAAAAAAAGTACAGACATGAAAGTTGATGGTGCATATGCAGACATAGTTGCACCACCAAGAGCTGAAGGAGACCCTTATAGACAAACAGCAGATATACAAGGACAGATAGATGCAGTTGGTGGACCATTAGCACAAGAAGTAGCTGCAACAGGTGGTATGCCAAATGTAAATAATTTACCAGTTTTGTCAGGAGACCAATTATTTGAATCACCTACACAATTACCAAATCAACCAGGCAATACAATAACAGATACATCACAAATATTTAATCCAGAAACTAACAGGGTAGAAGTATTAAAAAATATAATATTAGAAAAATATCCACATAGATCAATTAAAAACAGGTTGTTATGAGTTATTTCACTAAGTGGAGTGAAGATTGGCTTAACGCAAAAAATGAAAGAGAAGCACTTAGTCAATTTCAAAACAATGAAGAAGTAACTGTAGACACTAATGCATTAAGTCAAAGATATTATGAACTAGAAAAATTTAATCCTAGAGAAGATGAAAATTTATTAGCAGCATTAGCTAGTGAAGGTGCTACTAATACTGATTATTACAATATATATAAAACAACTAATAGCAACGATTACAGAAAATATAGTGGTTATGTGCCAACAGAAGCAAAAGAACATACTTCTTTTGTAAAATCTGCATTAGCATCAGATTTTAGAAATCCATTAAAGGTAGCCTCATTAGTAAGAAAAGGTTTAGATGCTAGATATCCAGGAACTAATATTTCTAGTTTGTTGTGGAATGGTGCGTTACTAGCATTAGAGTCAATTACTTACCCTGTGCAAGGTATATTTGGTCCAGCTATGGGTATTGAGTATGAAGCAGCAGCAGATCGTATATTAAAAAAAAGAGGTGATACATCTGGTGCAAGAAGTTTTAGAAGTTACCCAGGAGAACAAGGAGAACAAAAAAAATTACCATGGACAGTAAAAGCACAAGCAGGTTTAGAAGCATATGTAAAAGGTTATGGTTTATCTGGTACAGCAGGTGCTATTGCTGGTGCTAAATTAGGTGCAACAGCAGGTACTGCTGGAGGACCATTAGGTACTGTCGCTGGTGCAGGTGCAGGTGCTTTATTAGGTGCTTTAGTTGGTGCAACAGGACAAGCTATTGTTGGTGGTGGTTACGAAAATAATCCAGGTATTAAAAATGATTTTATAAGATATGCACCTAGTGAGTCTGCATTAGAGTATTTAGGAGAAATAGGTGTTGATTACAAACAAATAGAAGAAGATAATAAAACTAATTTAGGTGCTGTATTACAAGCCGCACCAGATATATATAACAAAAATTTACAAGTAGTTACTGATGGTGTAAAAAGAGAATTAACATTTAATGAAAAATCAGAAATATTTTACAGAACAGTAAATGAATTATTAGCAGCACCTCTTACACAAGAACAAGGTGCAATAGAAGTATTTGGCAGAGATGTAACAGTACCACAATTTTTTAACAGAAGTGAAATTTTACAAGATGCAGTAATAAGTAGAGATGGGTTGTATGCACAAGGCATTACAGCAAATATAGGAGACTACTACAGAATGGCATTGTTAGGAAGTATGGAAAATAAATACTCTCCTAAAAATGCATTAACAGAAGATATAGATGAAGCATACGAAATATCTGTATTAGCTATTAGACAATTATTAGCACAAGGAGATATTACAGAAGATCAACAAAAAGAATTATTAGAAGATATTGAAACTACTGCTAATGAAATGTATTCGGAACTTAAATTTAATCCAGATGCAAAAGGTGCTGGTAGATTTTTTTCAGGAATACTTAATTTTTATATAATGTATAAAACAGATTTATTTGTAGCAGGAAGCAAAGGTGTTGGTATTGGAGGTAGAAGTGTAGAAGCAGATGATGTTTTAGCAGGACTAGGTAAACAATACAATGATGAAGTTATAAAAGGCGGAATGGAAGTGTCAGAGTGGTGGGCTAAGAATGATGATGCATTAAGAGGATGGA
>Ga0208767_1002581_pt1 | contig 13569 bp, 10 predicted proteins | sample VirMetDEL_Mar_21_FD_184514 | JGI IMG/M metagenome (GOLD analysis project Ga0208767, IMG submission 184514) | Aqueous microbial communities from the Delaware River and Bay under freshwater to marine salinity gradient to study organic matter... | ecosystem: Environmental > Aquatic > Marine >... | reverse complement strand
GTTGGCTAGATCACCTTCAACAATGTCTCGAAGGCTGGAAATCGTAATCCTGGCTTCTTTTGCGATGTCTGATTCATCAACGTCTACAGCCTTGATCAGGGCTTCGATAGCTTCACCCGCACCTTCGCCTCGAGCGTCTGCGATTTGTTTGACCTGGGCATTAGTTGCCAAGCGGCCACCACCTCCACCGTTTGCAGGAGGAGCTGGGGAAAGTTTTGCTTCGATCTGTTGAGCCGCGACTTTGGGCGCAGGTGTGATGGTGGGTTCGTGGGGAGTTGTGTAGGCAGACTTCAGATGCTGGCCTTTCGTTTGGCGTAGTGCATCTGAACCGTCAGTAGGCATATAGCCATCAAAGCCCTTAGTTCCTGTCAGCTCAAAAATCCCCTCTTGGTCAAACAGGCGGCCGAGCATCACAGCCTCGCCTTCATCTTCAACCAAGCGGGAAAGCTCGACTACTGGCTTTCCTGTTTGCTTGCTGATCCAGCTACCCAGATATACGTCTTCACGTCTGAGCATGTCTTGGTGTTTCATGATGAAAGCTGCTGCAGCTTCGAGATCATTTGGATCCTCGAGAACAGCGCCATCAATAGCAACCATGTGACCCACAAGGGGTTCTTCACCTGTAAAGGGGTCTAAAGAAGCTCCCACATCTGGACTTTTATTACCACCCCTCAAAAGTCTGTTGTACTCCTCTCTTAAAGCGTCGAGCTTTTCGTAGACGGTTTCAGCAAAGCCTTCTTTGATTTCTCTACGGAGACCAGGAGCAGCGGGTAAGAAGTACTCAGGAACAACTGCAGCAGCGTCATCCCATGTAGTGGGGATGCCTGCAGCTTCCAGATCTTGGATCTGAGAGAACCTTTCAAAGCGTTCTGTGTTGCCAGAATCGATTATCGACTTGCCAACTTTGTCAATGTTGAAGCTGCGCGGCGGTGGAGGTGTTACTTCCTCAGGTTTGAAGATGAGGTTCTTACCTTTCTTGAATCCGTACTTACCAAGCCGCCAGCCATAACGAACACCGGATTCGATCGCTGCACCCAGGCCGAAACCCTCGAGCGCAGTCTTGGTTGCTGCGGTATAAACGTTGTCCTCTTTATCAATAGCGAGGGCTGTGAGCCAGGTGTCTTTCAGCTCAGGGAAGGCATTCTCGATTTGGTTCGACATGTTGCCTTCGCCGGAGACGGCAGAGATTGCATCAGCTGCAACACCCCTTGCACCGCCTCGAATGATGTTGCCGGCAAGTGTTGTGCCGCCACCAGCAAAACCACCAGTAAGGGCCATAGTCAGGCCGAACTCAGTGATGCCCTGGATACCTTTACCAATGTCGGTCTGTGCGCCGTACTCGTCTTTACCTAGGTTCCACGTAGCCCAGTCATAATTACCTGCAAATGGGTTGTCCTTACCACCACGTGTCCAGTCAGGTTTGACTGTCTGAAAACTGGCGAATTTGACAACATTTTCACCAAGTGTTTTAGAGGTATCACCAATAACCTCACCAAGGCCTAGAGCCTTTTCACCGACACCTTGCAAGGCACCGGTGACAACTTTGACGGCCTCGGGTTGGTTTTTACGAAACTCCTCTGCACCAGCGGCGATGGCTTCGCGCTGTTCAGCCGTATCTGCCTTGCGCTGCTCATAAAACCCTGAGAGATCGGTTCCCAGGGTTTTATCAATAAAGTTAGTTACGCCAGGGAGCAGGTCATCTTGCAGGCCTGCGTCTTGGAGCACTTGGCCCATTTCTCGCTCAGTACCGACGTTGCCCGCAGGCTCGTCTTCAGGCTCAGGCTCAGACGCTTGCGCTGTGGCTTCGATCTGGTCTTCTTCTTTTAGATTATTGGCTTCGATTTCGCCAAGGAAAGTATTGGTCGCTTCTTCTGAAGCACCTTCTACCTTGTCAGGGAAGAGATTTAATTGATCCATGTTTTAGAGGTAATAAGCCTCGTCCACGCATGGAGGAGGTCAAGAACGGTTAATCAGTGTTTCTGCGTCTACCCAGCGGTTGCCTGTATATTTAGGGTCAAAGCCCCAGTAGTTACTAACAGCCCATTGCAGGTCCGCAGATGATGCAGATGGGGTAGTGAAGATTCGGTAAGCCTTTGGATATCTAGTTTTCATCTCGTGCTTCATATATTGAAGCTGATCTGTTTCACTGATCTCTGAGATGCTGCGGCCAAAATGCCGCTCGATTGCACCAAGACGTGCAGAATTGTTATGCCAGGATGCCCAAGAAATTAAACCACCGTTTCGGTTGGTTCCGTCACCAGCAACCTCTGGCCATTCACGCATACCGTTCCAGGACGATTCGTGAGAAATAGCGGAGGTGATGTAGGCAGCACCACGTGTGGGGAAACCCATTGATTGCAGATGTCTGAATCCTGTAGTGGAGTTAAGATCTGTTCCTGGCGCTGCTCTTTTGGGCCTAAATTCTCCGGCTGTGCTGTTTTCGAGGAGTCCGAGAGGTGGTTTTCCGTAGCGTTGGAGCTGGGCATTGATGAATGCACGCTCAGACATACCAAGCTTGCGAGCATAACTACGGGTAGTAGGAGAGACCTTATCTCCTGCAAGTATGTTTTTAACATCTAATTCAAGCGTCGTTTCTTTCAGAATCAGATCGTCTGTTGCGTTGATCTCTGAAAGGGGTACGTTGTTGATGATTGAGTTATATGAGTACCGCCTAAAATCCTGCTCACCTGGAGCAATAGTGATTGCCTCAAGACCATCTGAGCGTTGACCAGGGTCAGCCGTGAATGTAATACCTTCCTTGGCATCGTTATACAGAACAAATTCAGGACGTTTGGCGATCTCATCTATGAGCCTTTGAGCCAATACATTGCGCTCTTGAAGGTTGTTGAGAATGTCAGGGTTATCCCGTGCCTCTGCAGCTAATGCTTTGGTTAGTTCGTCTTGGAACATCTTTACCCGCATCTGATAAACAACGCGAGTTGTCTTCCGCATATCCGCCACACGAGATGGCGATTCTGAGCTGTTGAGGATTGTCTGCTCAATAAACGGTTTCAGCTCTTTGGTGTATTCAGCCGCTGCTTTGTTGTTCTTGATATCAACCTGGGTCAGAGCGTGCTGGTTGTAGACCTCAGGACGGATCCGACCTGCATCTAGATGGGCTTTAAGGACGTCTTGCGGAATGAACTCATTACGAGCCGCAGCTGCAGCTAGTTCTGCCTCGAGAGCAGGGTCGTTGTTGAACCCTTTCGAAGTCAGATTAGCCAGGCTTGTGCGAACAGTTTTGGTCTGGGGCAAAGCCTGCAGAGTTTCGATGAGTTGGGCTTTAGCTTCACCAGATGGGTTGTCGTAGTAATTCTGGATAGCAGTTTCAGCCTGCCTTGCGATCTCTGCCTTTTGAGCTCTGATGGCAGAATTCCGCTTCTCCCGTGCCTGCGTTACTGCTGGACCAAGTAGGTGGGCGTACTCGTCACCAAGTTTCGGACCATTCGGCTGGTTAGCCATTTTTGGCGTATCAGCCAAGCCCTCAATGAGTGCCACATCGCCGTCATTAACAGCAGACGCGATGATCGCCTTCATGGCTTGCTCGTTACTAGCAGCACTGAAGCCTTGGTGGCCGACGTTACCGTGAGCAAACCCTTCTGAAGCAACCTTCCATACCTCTTCTGCACTCATGTCAGAGCTAACAGCGGTGTAGATGTTGCTGTTTAGTTGACTAAGGTTTGCTGTTTGATCAGCTTTAATAGCTGCATTTAAGAGCTGTACCTCAAGTTTTGAAGTATTAGTTGCAATTGTTGGTGCAAGGTCCTTAAGGATCAAAGCACGGTTACTAATCAAGTTACCTTGTTCATCGGAGAGACCCGAAACCCGAAAGAACTGACGGTTAAGAGACCTAAGTAACGCCTGTGCTTCAGGCAAAGTACGAGGTTTTTGATCGTCAGGAATCAGGCGAATAGCCTCTTGAAGAAAGATTTGATGCGAAGAACGTGCGCTATAGACATTACCTTTAACTTCAGCAGCAATTCTGTGTGCAGAACCTTGCCTCAGTTGATGGCCTACATCTTTGTCTTCTAAACTCCCACTAGCCTCAACCTCTGACGCAGTTTCATTTATAGCAGAAGATTCAACACTAATAGCTGTATCGATATTTCTAGCTGTTTCAAGTTGCTGCTGTGCTTGTGCAGGTGGTTCTGTTCCGAGACCAACTGATTGCAAGAATTGATTTTCATTTGCAATGCGCTCATCATTTTGAGCTTTTGCTTTGAAAGCATCAGTAGCAATGCTAGACAATTTTAACAAGCCTTGCACTGCTTTCTGCTGTGCTTGCAGATTAGAACGTTCTACACCTTGCTGAAGTGATAGAACATTACGCTCGAGCTGCTGATCCTTGTTAAGGATCGAGATCTCACGATTTATGTTGTCTACTGCTTGCTTTGCTTTTTCTCTTTCTTGTTGACTTCTATCAATAGCCGCTACAGGATTAAATCCACGGCTCTGTGTAGAGCCTGCGAAATTATCTCCATAGGACTCCGGTTGGTAAATACGAGCCATTTCTTACGCATAAGAGGGGATTTCAAGTCCTGCCATTCCATAGGGATCCAGGATGGGTGCTTGAGTTGGGGGTGCAGTGCGGCTAAATGCCTGGTTTGCAGAGCTTCTAGCCTGATCGAATGCAATGTCTTGTGAGATTGCAGATTGAGCAATTGCACTGTCAACGGAGGCATTTTGTTGTGCTTGTGCTCGCCCGGCTTGACGATCCGCATCAAGGGCCAAAAGACCGATGGATTGTCCAGTGGCACCACTAGCGAGAATTTTGCCTTGCACACCGATTGATTTAGCTAGGATAGATTCTGTTTTGAAGGCAGCTTTAACACGAGCCTCTTCTGCTTTAGTCTGCTCTTGTACAAAGGTTTTGTTCAAAGCAGAATTGATATTGTCGAGATTTTGATAATAGGAACGTACAGAAGCTTGTTCCTGTCTTATTTGACCTTGCTGTTGCGTCAAAGCCTGTTGATTAGCCAATCGAGCACTCTCAGCCCTTTGGCGAGTTTGCATCTCCATTTGAGTGCGGGCCTGGGCGGCCTGCATCTGAGCAGCTTGCTGGGCTTGAGCAATGCTAGCGACAGTGCTAATTGCGCTGATCGCGAGTCCGATATTTGTAGCTGTGGCTGCTGAAGCTGCCGCTGCGGTTGCACCGGCGCCAGCGGTTACTACACACATAGTTTCACTATTTCTAAGTAGGGCAGGTGCTGCGGACCAGACGGGACAGACCTAATGGCCTTAAATCCAAGCATCCGCAGTAGTTTGTGGTGATACAGGTTCCTGGCGTCTGCAAGGTTCCAGAGGAGGCGGTAGTTGCGCTGTTCTTGTTTAAGCCAACGTTTTGCATGGCGAACAAAAGTGTGTGGGTTCAGTTCGACAGCAGGTGTACAAATCATCCAGATTTGACCCTTGATATCGGACTCTCTAACAATCCCAGCAACGCCTGCGATTTCGCCTTCAGTATTAAAGAAGGAGACCGCAACGTCGCTTATGAGAACACTGAAAACGAGGGCTATAGGCGAGTAGCCCAAACCCTCGATTTCTTGGCGATCTTCTGGTCGAAGATTTTTGGCAACTTGCACCGCGTCCTGCACAGTGGCAGTGCGGATGTGATTCATCAGATAGGCGAGATGCCTCGGTTGTTGTAGTGACCTTCCCAGCTATACCCAGTGATGGCTGAAGGGAATGGGTCTAGGGCGTTGATGGTGGTTTTGACAATATCTCCGCGACTCATTACAGGGATAGTCTGTGTTGAGATTTCATTGATAGGAGCTTCGTCTGCGTCATACACGTTAGAGCGAGTCATGTCTGCATCTAACTGTTGTTGGTCATAACCAAGCTTATCAATGATAATTTCGTATCGACCCGAGTAGTAAAGGTCTAGGTGCATCAAAGTGACAGTCGGCACATTTACCCGATCAGCTTTGCCCTCTTGAGTCACAAAGATAGAAGGCAGGGTTACGGTGGCTGTGTATTGAACACCGAGCACCCAGTCAGCTGTAAGCAAATCTGTATTGACAATAACGTAATAGTTATTGTTTACAGAGTCGAATTGGGGCTCAACCCTACGAAAGGTCGACTTGAAGTCACCAGAAGTGACGACTACGTTATAAATTGCCTCAAAGAATACGATGCTGTTAGGTACAATAATCCTAGTATTTAGAGCATCCTCTACAGAAGTAGTTAATGTAGAGCCAGCTACAGTGGCATCGAGTCGAGGGGTGAACTTTGAAAATCCCACGTCGATAGGAGCTTCATCAGGATCATCAATAAGTTCAGTTTTCACAAGGATATGTCTATCTTCTTCTGATCTAAGGATGATATAGCAAAGGTCATCCTCAGTCGCAAACATATCTACAGAGCCTGGATAATTCCACTTGGTCCAACCAGCCAGCTGTCTCTCATCACCTTGGTTAAAGAATTTGAACACATAGACAGTAGATGAACCATCACCAAACACAAGCATATTGTTATTTGGCATTACCTCACCCCATTGAAATCCATTGGGGAGGTACTCAGGAATTACTCTAGTGATATCAGCAACGACTGGCCGGTTTGCTACGGAGTCGACAGCCATCTCCATAACTTTGGAGTATGTCGCACTTTCTGCAATGAACGCAACACTTACACCAGAATTGAGAGGTTGAACTTTAGACTTATAGAAGTAGTTCGAGATCTCCTTCATCTGGATCGTAGCGCTGGAAAATACCAGCTCACTAGAGCTCATCAAAAACTGACTAAACTCAGCGAATAGAATCAGACCTTTCGGTGAAGGAACTGCAGCCTTGAGAATAGCCGGCTTAGTAGAGCTAGCAGTCATATCAATTGGATCCGCATCACTTACAGCAATAGCTGAATTGACAAAGAAATTGAAATAACTACCAGGCTGCGACATAATCACAGCATCTTCAGAGAGAAACCCTAGGCGATTGTTGAAGAAGAACATATCGCTGATTGTCCGTCCCACGAACGACGGCTCGGGGTTGCTGGTTTCATCACCAACTTCACGTCCAGCCCAACCACCCAATGCAGAGCCAGAAGAAAGGGCATCGAGCGTAAACGTTCCATCCGCTTGACGTACAAGCGCATGGGGCATTGTGGAGGTGTTTAGGTTTGTCTTGATACCGGGAGCTACCGTCTCTTGCCAACTACCAGCACCCGGAACCCCAGGAGCTTGCGTGGTGAATCTGACGTAGTAGTCGTCAGCGTCAGCTTCTTCAGTGTTGGATACTTTAAGAACTTGACCATCCCAGCCCTGCTCTGGAAGTTTCGAGATATCTCGTGCAAAGCCTTTGATAGCTCGCATGGCGTTGTTTACTGTGCCACCGCGAGTTGAGACGTTAAAGTCGCCACCACTCGTGCGCGTGATTTTGATAACTGCACCAATGTTTTCTGCCGTGAAACCAGATAATGCGTTGATGTCGTTAGTTAGGTCTGTAGTCACAGCCGCCATATCCAGAGCACCCGAGGTGGTATCAGCGGGTGTTGTGAAAGTTGCTGTCCCTAGACTGTTGTACGCATAGACAAACCGTTCTGACGTCACGCGGATCGTGAAGGTTTCGCCTTGCATAGTCACATTGACAGTGTCACCTACACGCCAGCCTGTGCCTCCATTTTGGAGGATTGCATCTGTTTGATAACGCGAGACATATTCAGCGTCTGACTCGACACGATGTGATACATCAGAGACATGGACAGAAACGCCATTAGACAAGTTGAGGCGCGACCCACGTGGATTAGAGTTACGGAAGCTAAAGCTAGATGACGCAACAGTAACTCGATAGCTTCTTCCACGGCCAGATTGAACCATCCCACCGTTGAGCAAAAGCCTTCCATCGCCATAGTGATCCAAGTTAGTAAAATTAGGACGACTACCTTGATCAATAACAGAAACTCGATCAATCTTGTATTCATCATAATTACCACCCTCAAGGTGTGATGAACACTGATTAACTAATCTAAACTGCAGGCCAGTTTTACTTGTATTAGTCGCATGAGTTACCGAAAAGTTTTGGGCATCTACATCACTACATGCTCCACCGTCATTTTCTTGGTATGTACCAGGTATAACTTCTATACCTGTGGCTTGATAAACCTTCGACGGTGCTGCACCTGCATCATTGATATCGATGTTGTAGGTGGTGTTGTAAGCGACTTGACTGATTACAACTAATGCTTCGCTGTTGTTTACAGTCGACTCATCAGACGACATAGAGACGCGAGTTCTATTGTTAGATAGAAGCGTGTAGTCTGCAATCGTTAAATTAGTGACGTCATCAGGCTCTGCGTCTGCAAAGTACGAGGTAGCTGAACTTGCGATTGTTACTGTCCGTTCAGCACCATCGTTCAGGTCCCACACACGGAGCCGGAAACCAGTGTTATCGCGATACATACAAACGGCATACCGTTCGTTGTTGTCTCGAAAAATGGAGAACCACTTAGCCTCAGGGGGGATGCCAGTCCCTAGTTCTGCCGTGAATTCAGAACCAGGACGCTTACGGCAACCGAAGGTGGGGTCCAGATAAACGTTCTCAGCTGCGCGTACTTGTCCAGGCAGCTTGACGGGGTCAGGTTGTTGCGAGACCCCACCCAATAGGTTTGGGACTTTCTGTGAAATAGCTGCCATAAGAATTAGAACCGATATGCGGCGTCAAAGGGTCGATAGGAAGGGATATTCAGGTTGTCTTCAGTACCTAGGAAGCTGTAATCACCTTGCTCGGTTTCATACTCGAGCATGGCTGCGCGGGCTTGTGCTTCCTCACGCTCACCAAATCTGACAGCTTCAGTAGATCCAACGGCACGGCCTGCATACAAATTAGCAGCACGCATGGTTACATACTGCTTGAATGCTTCAGGCATATCATCGAACTCAACTAGCCAGATGACGTCAGCTTTGACTTGTTCATCAAAGTTATAGGTATGATCACGTTTGTTATATAGCTTGCCTTCTCGAATAACTACATCCAGGCGAGACGTACGGGTTGTATCAATCTGAAGAATGTTAGCCGGAATAGCAATCTTCTTAGCTGTGTCTGGGTTAAAGGGGTAGGCCCTCTCAGTGTTGTAGGTCCAGCCCTCAGATTGCACTGAGTTCGTCACCTCATCCAACACGTTTGCAGCCATAACAACCATAGGGTTGTCATTATCAATTGTAGTGACAGGAGCCTGTCCCACATTGGAAAGGACGACGTTGGTTGCGGCCAGTTTCGTTAGTTTTGTTGCCATTAGTTTTCTAGGGAATGGGGAGCCCCGAGGAGCCTAAATGAAGGCTCCAGGGGTATAAATATCAGGTATTCAAGAAGGCACCAGCCACAGAAGTGCGGAGAGAACCACACCCCATAGCGAGCTTCCCGACAATCAGATCACCGGCATATTGGACCCTGAAGTCCGCCGAAGTTGTCTCCACAGAAGGAGCAATAGACTGGACAACGCCAGCTGCTTCACGGTGGAAAAGAAGACCACAAGTGTTGGTGAAGTCACCGTTGTAGGTGTTATTTTCACCGGTCACAGCAGCAACAGTACCGGCCAAGAAAGGCAGGTTGTTGCTCTTCCGGATTGAGATACCGGCAATGCTGTAGAGGCCGTCAGCGCTGTTCAGGGAGCCCTGAGTGGAGCCCAGGTCGCGGTTCAGGATTCCGGTGTCCACAGAGGACACGAGGGAGTGGTACTGACGGGGGTTCAGCACGGCCACGCGGCCCTCTTGGGGAGCATTGCGCTCGTCGAGGACACTGGCGGCCTCGAAGAAGCCGTCCACAAGTGCCTGAGCGTTGTACTGGTTACCAGCACCGAGCTGCACACGGAAGCCACCAGGCTCACCGGTAACAGCAGAAGCTTCAGCAGAAGCGAGAGTCAGAACACGTGCAATCCGCTCATCGTAATGTTTGGCCAAGGCCTCGCCGATTTGCTTGGAGATCTCAGATCTGGCAGACCACTGGCTGAGAATTTCATCAAGCTCATATACAAACTGGCTGGCGACGAGAAGATCATCCATGACGATCGTTTTCTCGTTGCTCTTGATACCAGCGTCACCAAGAATTGGCGTCCCAGGTGTATGATAGCCCGCACTGAGCTTACCAGTCAGCAAGAACTGTTTTGACTTCGCTCCACGCAGATCATAGCTGCGAACAAGACCTTTGAAGATCGAGCTGGAGTTGAAGGCATTGAACACCTCGCCACTGAAGATTTTGAGCGCTGTCGCGTATTTAGTCGCGTAATTAGCGCCTGTAATATCAGAATTATTGACGGCGTTTTGGCCGACAATGTTTGCAATGTTTGCCACTTTTCTAAAAGTAGAAGGGATGAATGGTCGGTCTTAGCGATCATTTCCTTTTCAGTGAAAGTTGTCCTGCGTACAGGGCTTCCTCCTACTTTGGTTAAATCTTATTTAGACCTAGGTTGTAACACAATCGATTGTCGCCGAAATAAGGGTCGGACGCGCCCAAAAGACAGGGGAGGAATCGAACCTCCCTTCGCACCAGCTCTGTCAAACATCAGCGGACGCGCTTGATGTACTTAACGCCGCGATAGGTGAGGGTAACAGACATGATTAAAGAAGATAAGCCCATGCGCGTTCCAGCCTTGGGTATCCCGTCCCTCTGTGGGGGATGAACGTACTTTAATCAGAGCAGGTCTGGGCTCCTAGAGAGCTTTTCTTCAACGTCAGCGCGGAATGCTGGGTCTCGTTCATATCGAGGATTGCCGATATCTACCATCAGTTCCGCGTGGCTTCTGTAGCCCTGCACCCTCGGTGCGGACTTAGAGCCAGTGACCATTGGGGCCTCGTAGCCTTCAGCCGCTTTGTAGCGATTGTTGAGAGCTTCCACTGCAAACTTAACTGCAGCGGCGCTGCCACCATTGGTCACTTCGTTGTATGAGTTGATCTCATCTTGTGAGAGGTTTGAGGCTGCCCACTGGACCATCGATTGGTAGGCAGATTCTCCACCCACCGAGTCATAGATCGACTGGGCTTCAACTTGCACAGCCACTTGCTGTTGGTTCTTGCTGTAGAACTCCACATAAGCCTTGATCAGGTCTTTGGAGTCCATTTTGCTGAGCTCTTCAATGGTCTCGTCTGAGAGCTCGCCTTTGGCGTACTCCTCAGAGGCCCTGGTCAGCGCAGCCTCAGTTGGTTGGACCTCAGGGGTCTCCTCCTCCGTAGGCTCTTCTTTGTCCTCTACAGGCTCATCTTCTTGACCTTGGGATTGTTTCTTTTCAAGCTCTTGGTAGGCCTTTAGGAGGTCTTCCTGGCTGCGGAACTTGCCGCCGATTAGCTCGTTTGACTCCTCAGCGCGTTGGAACTGGCGTTCCTTGTCCTCTTGTGCAGTTTCTGCGAGCTTTTCACCGATTTCTAGGGCAGCCTGCTCAGCAGCCTTAGATTCATCAGAGCGCTCGGGTGTTGGGTCGAATTCGCGTGGCATGTTTTCAGTATTCGATAACTCTCACGCCTTGGCGTGGGCGTACTTTGGGCTTGGCGTTTTTGTCATACTTACCAGCTGAACTGGTCGGACTGACCTTCGGCTTGATGCTGTAGTCAATCTCCTTGGCTGGTTCGAGTTCTTCTGGCAGCCAAGCGTCATTTACTGACGTGGTCGGGTCATTGGCCTTGAACTGGCCGTCAGAGGTCCGCGCCCGCTTGCGGCGGGGGGCCGGCTTCTTGTCCGTCATTTGCTTGTTGGAGTAGTTGTTCGCCTACTGGGCTTTTTGCCAGCTGGCCGGCCTGTCCCACCAGGGATTGCGTGAGGCCTGCTTGCTGGGCTTGTTGGGCTTCTTCGGCCATCGTCTCGGGTGACTTGACCAGGTTGAGCGTGTCGATACCTGATGCAGCTGCAAGCCGTTTCAGAAACTCTGTGGGGTCAATGAACTGGGCCAGGGCTTCAGGCCCCATTGCTTGACCCACGGTTTGCATGAACTCCACAAGAGCGGCTCGGTCTTCACCACGGCCAACGCCACCTAGGCCGGCCACCACGGTCGGCATCACTAGCCCTTTAGGCAGGCTTGGGAGGAGTTTGTTGCGCTGCAGTAGGTGCAGCTTTCGGTAGAGGTAAGGCGTAAGGAGCTCAACAGTCAGAGCGCCGTAGATCCCCGAAAGTTGCCGATCGAGTTCCATGCGGGTCTGGTTGACCTCAGTGGCAGTTGTGCGCTCAGATTGCCGGACATTCAGGATCAGGAAGGCGTCACTGATCCGTTGGGTCAGGTCGGCGATCATCCGTTGAACAGTCGCGAAGTCGGCGGTCTTACCCACCTGCACCACAGACACGTCTTCGGCCCGGCCTTGGATAATCGAGCCGGTGTGAGCCTTGGCAAGTGATTGTGGTTTGGTGGTAGCCGAAGGGCTGACCATGAACACCACCTTTGCCGCTGCTGCAGAGCCCTCGACCATTGCACGGGTCAGAGCGTTGAGCGATGTGAGGTCACCAAAGAACTCCTCGACACGGCCACGGCCGTAGCTTTCGCTGCCGGTACCTCCGACTACGTTGAAGCGGAGGGGCAGCCAGGGGGTGTGCTTGAGGGGACTGGTGGACTTAGAGCCTGGGATTAGCTTGCCGTCGCACTCTTGGTGCCACCGGTGCTGACCATCGACCAGCTTCACGCAGGTGTAAACCTCTGCGTCGTTGTGTTTGCTGCTGTAGGCGACACCCAGCTTCGGGCCGTCTTCTCCTACTGCGTTGGGTTGCTTGTCTTGTTTCTGGAACTCCGCAGGCAACAGGGAGCGATCCACCACCTCTTTAGTGATGATTTCCAGGACTGTTCCTTCGCCGTCACGGTCGACGACGTAGCGGTCTAGCGGGTAGACCTTTAGGGCTTTCTTCCCGGCGAACACGAGGGTGTTGCCGGTGACGATCAGATGCTTCATCGCAACCGTCAGCTGGACACGATCCGAGCTCTCGGAGATCTGTTGCATCACGATCCTCTCCATCTTGGAAAGGTTCAGGTCGATCTCGGAGCGAACTTCAGGAGTCAGCTCTGGAATGTTTGCGATCTCTCCATCGTTGATCTGCAGCTTGAAAAAGCTTGTATTGATTGGGAAGAGGCTCAACATCAATTGCGATGCGAGCGCGTTGACACCCTTGGATCCAAGTGATTGGTAAGGCTGCATGAGCCGCCCACCTTCCGAATGTCCAGATTCAGTTAGGAGGTACGGAAGGGTGAGCGCTGCACATCTACGTGCCATGTCAAGGAAGTCTTCCCGATCCGCGCTTAGTTGTTGATAACGGGATTGGGCTGAGTACTTCATATTAGCTAGGGATATTCAATCCTGACTTCTGTTTTCCTTTGCCACCGATGTTTAGTGGAATACGAAGAGCGGAAGCACCTTGGCTTACCTGCTGCATTTGCTGTCGAGTTGTTTTCCTTTTTTTGACCTTAGCTTCAGTCTCTGGTTTGGTTGCCGTCGGTGGGGGTGTGGGAGCCTGCGGCTCAATCATCGGCGGCGGCGGTGGCGGAGTAGGAGCCGGGGGTGGAGTCGGGGGCGGCTCAGGCATACTTGGTGAGCTAATGCACATTGTTGTTTTCCTCTAGTTTTTGCAGTAAATACTCGACAACTTCTCGCTGGCCAGCACGAAACATGAT
>Ga0208767_1002579_pt1 | contig 13580 bp, 18 predicted proteins | sample VirMetDEL_Mar_21_FD_184514 | JGI IMG/M metagenome (GOLD analysis project Ga0208767, IMG submission 184514) | Aqueous microbial communities from the Delaware River and Bay under freshwater to marine salinity gradient to study organic matter... | ecosystem: Environmental > Aquatic > Marine >... | reverse complement strand
AGTTTGCGAAAGTACGAGTTAGGCGACTGGTTTATAGACGACCTGGGCAGAGAGCGAGAACACACCTACGCGAAAAGAGGCGAACTAAAGCTACTTGCAGACCTGTTAGAGCAGCGGTATTTTAACGGGCGAGGTAAAACGATTGTAAGCACAAACCTTAGCCTTTCAGAAATTAGCGACCAGTACGGCCCAAGACTAGAAAGCCGACTACACGAAATGTTTAATATTTACGCCCTTGGCGGCGAAGACTACAGGAAAAAATGAAAACACTAAAAGCACTTTACTACTGGGCTGCGGCCCTTATCAAGCGTTTCCGCGTTCCTTTGATCTTAAGCGCGGCAGCGACCGTACCCTTTGCACTTGGTAAGCATTGGGACTGGCTGGCAAACCACTTTCCCGGAACGGTTCTCTTTTACGTTGGGGCGTTGGTTTTGTCTATAGGTATGTACTTGTTTTATGTCGTGGACGAAAGAACGAAGTAAGGCGTACACTGCGGCAATTTTCGCAGCGTCCAAAGAATACGAGACTGGCGGTACAGAAGTAGCGCGGCAGCTAATTACAAAGCACGCAGAAGAGCAAGGCGTAAACGCAGAACGGTGTTTGCGTCTTGTCTTTTGTAGTGGGGCAGGTGTACCCCGTAACTTTAGTAACATATGGGAAAGCGAACTAACCTGGTAAAGAACTTAGATGCGTGGTTCAGTAGGTACATACGCCTATCCCACAGTAAAGGCGGTTACGCCCGTTGTTATACTTGTGGCATTGGGCCTAAGCACTGGAAAAACTTGCAAGCTGGACACTTCCAAAGCCGCGCGAAGTACAGCGTCAGATGGGACGAAGACAATGTCCGCCCCCAGTGTGCGGGATGTAACATGCGAAACGGGGGACAGCAGTACGTTTTTGGGCAGCGGCTGAACGAAGAAAGATCCGGACTTGCTGACGAAATAGTGCAGAAATCGAATCAGATTCGTAAATTCAGCACTCCCGAACTTTTAGAGATGTACGATGACTTCCGCGAGCGCGTTCTCGGTCTATCTTCAGAATAATTACAGCGATCTATTATCAGTCGCGAATACAATCGTCCAGGGAGACGGAAGAGAGCTCCTGCACGACGTAGTGACTGATCTGATGACTCGAGGAGTTCCCGACGGGATATGTAACCGAGGAGAAGGAAAGACAGCGGAGATACGGAGATATGTCATCGCTTCGCTTCGGATGAGCTGGCACAGCGGAAGCTCGCGATACTATCAACGTCACAAGCGACCGATCATAATGGAGCAGAAGCATCGCGAGAGCATATATCGCGAACTCTACGAAAGCTCCGAACATCCCGACGTGACGCTCGCGATACGCTTTATGAACGAAAAACTCGACGAGATGAACGAGTTTGATCGGATCGTTTGCGTTCTCTGGTACAATGGAAACACGCTGAAAGACATCCGAGAAGGAACGGGGATCAGCTTAACAACGCTTTCAAAATCGCTCAATCGAGCAAAAGAACATCTAAAAAATGAAGTCGAAAGGTCTTGGAGACAGTATCGAGAAAGTAACTCGAGCGACTGGTATTGAATGGCTCGTGAAGCAGTTCGTCGGTGACTGCGGCTGCGAGGATCGTAAAGCATGGCTGAACGCGAAATTTCCGTACAAGGGGGATCTCACTCCCGAGGAGATAGCAGAGCTCGATGTGATTTTTGATCGGAAGAAGAGTGAACTGAATCCCAAAGAAGCCGCGACAGTGTTCCGGATTTACAATCGGATATGGGGGAAGCGTCATCGACCGAAACGATGTCAGAGCTGTAACAAAGAAGTCATTCGGCAAATCATCGCGCTGTACGCTAAATCCAAATAAAATGCGTATCTTCGACCAAAATCAATCAAAAATGGAAAGATTCGAAAACATCGAGCACGACTGGAATCGTGTCAAAAAGCATCACTTCGAGGAATGGTGCTCCGCTGCCTGGGATACTTCAAAAGCAACCGGAATAGATCCGAACTGGATCATGCAAGCGAGCAGAGATTTTTTCGAGCTGTACTCAGCGATCGGAAATAAAAACTGGAAGCAAGTCCTGAGAGCGATGTACATAGCTGATGTACGATACGCGGAGGATATGTCTGCCCCCGTCAACTATCGCGGATGGATGACACTCGACGACACGATTCATCCGGCTATCACGAAAGAGCTCATTCGCAAAATCCACGAGTCATGAATGCCTACACTTACACATGGGAAGAGGGCGTAGTTCGTGCCGATGGGAACTCAAACTTCAACACGCTGAGAGCGTATAAAGCTCCGGGAGTTTACAGCACGATTCCTCAAATGCTCTGCTTCATTCCGGAGAGATTAGCTGATGATTCGACATTTCTCGAGAATCTGATGTACGAGGGGTATTGGGAGTACATCGGGAAGTACGACAATGAATCCGGGCGTGACGTTCACTTTCTCACTCGAGATCCCTTCATTCGTCTCATAGGATGGAATGTGCTTCTTCGTCCTGTTCAGCAGTGGCTCGGCTGGATAGTGAATCCCGACTTTCACGAGCCGATGCGATCCGATATGTACACTTTCGAATGAAGCAAGAGATGACACAAATCGAATCCGCTCTTCTCGCTCGTCTGAGGAAGTTAGAACTCGAGCTGACTATCGAGGGGCTTCTTCCTGCGAATTATGTGAAAGACACTCACGAGTACTTTCAGAAGTCGATCACTTCCGAAGATCAAACACTCGAGAAATGAAGCTACTTCAAGCAGCACAGCTCACCAGCTATCGCAGGAGGAAAGATCGTACTGTCTCAGTCACGTTTACGACACAGGAAGTCCTGGACATCTCGAGTATCGATCAGATGGCGACGGAAGAGAGCGGAGGAGTTCTGTACTTTCGAGCAGATCAAGCGATGAAGTTCAACACAGCAGAAGTCGAAGAGCTCGACGCAATAGAGCTCGATCTGTACGACGAACCAAAGAGTCAGAGCAAGCGTCTTCGAAATGTACTCTATCGAGTATGGGAGCAGAATTATCAGCACCAAGTACCAGAGTTCAAGGATTTCTATCGCTCAGAGACAGAGAGAATCATTCAACACTATAAAGACAAACTCGACTAATAAGGGGGGAAATGAGTTCGGCAATTTCGGCAGATAAAAAAAAGGCAATGCTCGCGGCTCTCGAGTCGACACTCGGAGTCGTGTCTTCAGCAGCCAAACAAGCGCAGATCGATCGTCAGACGCATTACAACTGGATGAAGTCAGATGAAGAGTACGCTGAAGCAGTACGCGAGCTGAAGAACGTCTCGATCGACTTCGCAGAGAGTAAGCTCTTCGGACAGATCCGCGAAGGGAACACGACTGCGATCATCTTCTATCTGAAGACAATCGGAAAGGAGAGAGGATACGTCGAGCGATCAGAGCACACGATCACAAATGACAAGCCCGCGATCTGGTTCACTCCTGTTCCCGAGGGGTACGACGGAAGATCTGAAGCGTGACATTTGCAACAGCCGAAGACATACTATGACTTAAAGTCCTGCAAGAGTCGGATTTCAGTCCACCAGGGCGGGACTCGTAGCGGGAAGAGCTACTCGATCCTTCAGTGCTTGATAGAGTTCGCGTACACGAATCCGAATAAGGGACTCGTGATATCCATCGTCCGGAAGACTTTCCCTTCACTCAGAGCGACAGTGATGCGTGACTTCTTCGAGATCCTTCAAAACACAAACTGGTACGATCCGGGAAAGCACAACAAATCCGAGAACACATACAGTCTGTACGGCAACACATTCGAGTTCTTCTCCGTCGACGACAGCCAAAAAATACGAGGAAGGTCTCGAGATGTGCTTTTTTGCAACGAAGCCAACGAGCTCACGCTCTCAGACTGGCGACAGCTTTCATTCCGTACACGCGGGCCGAAGTTGATCCTCGACTACAATCCGAGCGAAGTTCATCACTGGATTTATACGGAAGTGATTCCCCGCGATGACTGCTCATTCTATAAGTCGACGTACAAAGACAATCCCCATCTCCCCCCCGAGCTCGTGCAAGAGATCGAGCGACTCCGTGACACCGATCCGGAATACTGGCGCATATACGGACAGGGGGAGAGAGCGACGAACCGACGCGCCATCTATTACGCTCACAAGGGCGAGAAGCCCGCACACGCGAAGCTGATCGGATACGGGCTCGACTGGGGCTTCAGCGCAGATCCTTCTGCGATGGTCGCAGTCTACAAGCTCGAGAACTCTTTATATATTGAAGAGCTCCTTTATGAGAAGGGCATGACGAACGATCAAATCGCGAAGCGTATCCAATCGATGAACGTCGGGAAGACTCCGATCATCGCTGACTCAGCAGAACCGAAATCGATCGCGGAGCTCCGTCGATACGGATTGAACGTCAGAGGAGCGGAGAAGGGGCCGGATAGCGTGAGGAACGGGATCGACTTAATGCGTCGAAACAAACTCTTCTATCACGGAGAGAATCTCGAGCGAGAGTTTCAGGGCTATCGATGGAAGATGGATCGAAACAATGAGATCTTGAATGTGCCAGAAGACGGAAACGATCACTTACTCGACGCAGCCCGATATTGCTGTTTGAATCTACTCATGCCGAAATACACTGGAAAATATGCGATTCAGTAAACTAATCTTACTTCTGATCCCGATCAGCGTATCAGCACAGAACATGTGCGAGTGTAATCCGACGGCTCGAGTGTATGCAGACAGACTCTATACTGACACAGGCACTGTCACGAACACATACAGCGACTCGGGAGTGATTCTATCGATGCTCGGAAGCTGGCAAACTGTGAGCCCGAACATCTGGGATCTCGACGGATCGGGATCTGTCGACAGCGGAGATCTTCTGATGCTGCTCGGGGGATATGGGAACGAGAGTGATACTGATCTATGTGATTTCGATATTCAGGGAACATGGTCTTCGGCTTGGCTGTGCGACTATCCAGGAACCGAAATCTGTTTTCTTCACATCTCAGTCACCGACGAGAGCGATCTCGACTGGGATGCGTGTCCGCTGAATACATTCTGGACAGAGCGACTCACTCCCGAGGGGATTCTTCGCGAGTATTGGATCAAATAAAACACAGATGATTGATAAGATGCACTTCACCGAAGATCAAGTTCAACAAGTAGAACGAATTCAGAAACACGCTTTCGAGTCGGGGCTCGTTTGGGGCTTTGTCGGATCTTTGGCGATGGCTGTCGGGATCAGCATCGCAGTGATGATAGCGACCAGATTCGGACATTTACTCTTTTGATATGAGACTTGAAATCCCATCCAGACTCGACGAGCTCACGATACCAGTGTATCGAAGAGTAATGTCACTCAACGAGGAGAAGCAAAGCGACTCAGCCAAAGCAGAGCGGCTCGTTTCCTTGCTGGCGGGCATACCCATCAGTGAGATTCGAAAGATGACGCAGAAGAGCTTTGATAAGGTAGGGCGCACGATCGCTCAGATGAAACCAGTCGAGAAGTCATACGCTCTCGATGTGTTCTACGAGCACGACGGGATTCAGTACGGCTTTATCCCAAACCTGGACAAGATCACAGTCGGAGAGATGACCGATCTTGAATTCATGTGCAGCGATACGACGGCAAATCTCGAGAAGATCATGTCTGTGCTGTATCGACCAGTGATCGAAAAGCATGGGCCTTTCTACTCCGTAAAGGATTACGAAGGGGTAAACGAAAAGCCGTTCCTCGAGATGCCTATTCGACAAGCGATGGGAGCACTGAATTTTTTTTTTCATTTAGGGCTCGCATCACTGAACAGTATAAACAGCTCTTTCAAGGAGGAGAAGGAGGAGGGCTGATCGGCAAAAAATGGGGCTGGTACTCGACGATTCATCATCTCGCGCAGGGAGATATATTGAAGATCGACGCAGTGACTGATCTCGGGCTCTTCACGGCTTTGAACTTTCTGAGCTTTGAGCAAGATGTCGACTCAATAAAAAGGAACAAGTATGACGTTTAATCAACTGATCGACACTTTTCAGACGATCGCAAACAATCACGGACAGATACAGAGCTTTCAAAATGGAGTTCTGTCCGAAGTAGATCTCGAGAAATTGAACGCGACACAGTTCCCGATGCTGTACGTCTTGATCGATCAAGTCACGACGCAGTACGGGCAAAAGGAATGGGGCGTGAATATCATCGTCGCAGATCGTGTCCAGGGCGACAAAGATGATCGGAATGATGTCTGGAGCGATACAGAGCTCATCATCAGCGACGTAATAAACGAGTTCCGTCACAGTCAAAGCAGCACATCAAATGCGACTTTCGGATCTCTGGTGAATGGGACTGCTGTCACTTGTAACAGTTTCACCGATCGGTTCGATAACGGGCTGACAGGATGGGAAGCGATCGTGACAATCGTAGAAGACGAGAAGAATAACCTGTGCCTTCGACCTTAACATATCAGCATGCGTCCGCTGAGATGGATCGAATCGGGGCTGAACTGACTCGACGCTATCGGATCAGTCTCACCAAACAGGGAAAGAACGCGAGCGGAAATCTGAACAGATCCATTCGACATCGCGTCATTCAGACAGATTACGGAGTCGAGCTCGTGCATGAGATGGCTGCGTATGCTGACTTCGTGAACAAGGGCGTTCAAGGGGCGCAGGAAAACAAAGCTCCGAAGAAATCAAATGCACAAAGCGATCAGCTCGCAGCATGGGGAGATTCCCCGTATCGATTCGGAAAGTCGAAGTTCCCATCTGTACCAGCGGGCAAAATCGATGCCTGGGCAGTGAAGAAAAATGTTGAAGGAACGCGAGACGAAAGCGGACGCTTCACGCCCCGAAAAGGAATGATCCGCGCGATAAGTCGCTCTATTTACAGAAGGGGACTCGTGCCGAGTCTCTTCATAGATCGTCCGTACAACCGGATGAAAAAGCAAAATCTTCGCACGATAGCTCAAGCAGTCGCAAAAGACGCTCTTGACTATGTGCGACTAATAATAGAGGGGTAATGGCTTACACTGTGACTCAAAAGCCGTCGAAGTACGTCGTCGGAAGTCGTCAGGATGTGATATACGTCGTCGAGGATGACACGAATCCGGGGAGCGCGAGCGTATATAAGTACAAGTATATCTGCGATATCTATATCGGAGGAACGAAAAGAGCGCGGCTCAAGACGCTCCCAAACTCCGCTGATTGTGGTGTTTTTCAGATCAATCGTGTCGTCGATGACTATCTCGAAGCGACTCGAGTGAATGTGAACGGAACGCTCGGAGGATTGTATATCGACAGCGTCAATAGGTTAGGCGTTACGGCGGGAGAGAACGGAAATCCCTTCGGGAAGAACGTTGAAAGTCTGCGACGAATCGAGCTGAAGTTCGGCTTTGAGTACGCTACATCTGCGACCGCTGATCCGACGATCTATGCAGATCAAATCACTGGAGAGAACTTGACTTTCATCAAGTCAAATCGAAAACTTCCGACAGCAGATATCGATAATTTCACCGACGGCTCTCTCGATAGTTTCGAAATGAGCGGAACGGCAAATACTTTTATCAGTGTCGTTCCGAGAGTGTCAGAGACTGCTTCGATCATCAGCACATCTTTTCGATATGACCAAGACATCGAGTCTGGACAAAGTCACTGCGTTAGCTTCTTGAACGATGCCACGACAAGCACTCAGACGAAAAGCCCGAAGTTCATTCATGTCGCAGGATACCAAGCAGACGGAACACAGATCTTCACTGACTCCATCGAGAACGTAACTGCGAACGGGGGAGAAGATCCGACGACAGCAAACTCTGACGACGAGAGACTGATCTACTTCGGATCGGGCTTTTTGAATCTTACAACTCAATCAGACAGCAGCACGATCAACACAGGGATGGACGATGCTGATCTCTCATATTTCGAGATCGTAGCTGCGAACTCATCGACTCTCAGCTCTGCAACTGTATGCGGGGCAGTATATCGATTCAACGTCACGACGGCTTGCAAGTACGAGACTCGAAGAATCATGTTCCTAAACGAGTACGGAGGATGGGACTTCTACAACTTCGAGAAGAAGTCTGTCAAGACATCGATGATTGAGCGCGAGGGGTATCATCGAGTACGCGGAAACTGGGACACTGCGAACGGGGGAACGGAGAACTTCGGATATGAGATGTACGACGGGGGCAGACGAACGAACCGATCGAAGGTAAAAACCGAAGAGACGCTCAACACAGATTGGATCGGGGAAGAATGGAATCCCTTCATGCTCTCGCTCTTCAGCTCGAACGAAGTATATCTTCTCGAGCAGAAGTCATCCTCTGACTATGCTGCGCGTCCAGTCGTCATCTCCGACACTCAGTTTCTGTATAAGACGAGCGTGAACGATAAGCTCGCGAGCTATTCACTGAAAGTCACTTACTCAAATGACGAACTTCAAGGATGATACTTCTCGCATATACCCAGGATGAGTCGGAAGTCGTACAGCTCGACACCAAAGATCGAGAGAGTGTTCAGTTGAATTACAGCTACACGAACGCGGGCGACGTACTGACTCGAAACAGCCCATTCAGTCAGACGTTCAAACTTCCGACGAGTGAGCGAAATAACAAGTTTTTCGAGCACTTTTACGACGCAAATCTCAGCGCAGCGACATTCGACAGTTCAAAAAAAACACGCTGTCACATACTCGATCAGGGCGTTCTCGTCATGGCTGGATATCTCCAGCTTCGAAGCGTATCAGTTCAGAATGGGATATACAGTGTCGCAGTGTACAGCGACGCAGCAAACCTTTTCCAAGAATCAGAGAGCGAGGATCTGAGATCAATTTTCGTCACCGATGGAAGCGTTTCGACCGATTACGATTACTCGCAGACAGCAGCGAACGTCATCAGCAGCTTCAATACTTCAAACGATATCACGTCAGGAACTGTCGGAGCTGGTACGATAGTGATCCCGCTGTTCGATCATGGCCGAAAGGGGGCGACTCAAAAGCTGCACGTCAGCGACTCGACGAACGCTCTCGATAATTTGTATCAAGAGGATCGCGTCGGCCCTGCACGATTCAAGCCCGCGATGAAGGTGCTCGAGATATGGAATCTGATATTCAAGAAGCACGGATACACATACACGAGTAACTTCCTCAGCAGCGCACGATTCGCGCGGCTATACATGCAGCTCGGGACAAATACTCCTGAACTTGACGCGCGTCCGTTCTTCGGTTTTCGCGCTGGACTGAGTGCAGATCAAACAATCTCTTCAGACGGGGCTCACACAATCGAACTCGACACAGACACAGGATCTGACTTCTACGATCCCGACGGGCTCTGGAGCACATCGCTTTTCACGTTTACGGCTCCTCAAAATATGACTGCCCGCTTCGGGGGGAATATCTATGTCACGCGACCGAACAGCGGAGTTACTGCGAACGTAGCGATCCGCATATACAGCAGCACCGAGCAGTATGTCACTCCGTATTCATCCTTCGTCACAAACGAGATCGTTTTCTGGTGGAATCCAGCGATAGCGACTTTCGATCTGCAAGCTGGAGAGACTGTGAGCGTTGAAGTTCTCGTTCAAGATTTAACGGGGGGGAATATCAGCGTCGCTCAAACGTCATCATTGGGAGATACGAACTTTCGTCTGATAGAGTACGATAATAACGGGGGCGACATACAGATTCACGTTCCTTCTCAGATGCCGGATATGACCGAAGCGGAATTTCTGAAGGAGATCGTGAACAGGTTTAACCTGGTACTCGAGAGCTCTCCGGACAATGAGCGTCACTTAGTAATCGAGCCGCATGCAGACTGGCTTGATTCAGGATCAGAAATCGACTGGACAGGCAAACTCGACCTATCAAAAGAGATCACTCTCTCTCCTACAAACGAACTCCGCAAGAAGACTATCATCTACACCGACGCAGAAGGAAAAGACGAGTCAAACACTTTCCGACAGGATGCGAACGGATATGTGTACGGGAGATACAGAGAGATCGTCGAGGATGACTTCGCACAGGGCGAGCAAAAATGGGAGAGCAAATTCAAGCCCGTTCACGTTCACGCAGTCACGACGGGAACCGGAGAGGATACGATCGTTCCGAACTTCGTCACTGCACATCTGTACAAGATCAGCGAGGATGGAGAGTACGAGCCGATCGCAGATCAGCCCTTTCTCTTCTATCATAACGGCATGAAGGATGTCGGAGAGACGCTGTATATCGAGAGCGAGAGCTTCACGCAGTATCCTCTGTGCTCTGGATTCGACACTTCTCCAAACTCGAGCGGAACTCAGTCGCTGTATTGGGAGTATCAATATCCTTCCGGATACGGAACGCCCCCGATAGGGGAGGAGTACGTCAATCAGAATCTCGTTCGCGCATACTGGTCTCGATTTTTGAATCAGATATATCATCCTGACGCTCGGATTCTTCAAGCTCGATTCTACTTGAAGCCGACTGACATCTTGAACCTTCGCTTTAACGATCTGATAAATGTGCGCGGGACACATTATCGACTACTCGAGATCAAGGGATACACTGTCAACAGCGACGGCACGACACAGTGCAAGCTGATAAAAGATCAAGGCACTGGTCAATACGTCGCTCGATGCGGATACATTCCGGATGTTTGGGCTCTTGACGGAACTATTCGCTTCGTCGATCCTGACACTGGATCAACTACCTACACTCCGGGCGAAGCATGCTGTGAAGATGCGGGGGGGATCTACGATCCGACATCGACCAAATGCTTCTGGAGAACTCCTCGAACGGGGGGGCAGGGGCTCACTACGGGGATCGATCGTCGTCAAACGCGGATGCCAATCATCGAGAACAGCGATGTCAGAACATACGACTTCGGGCAAGAGAACGCGGGAGTGTATCGCTCGAGCTTGTACGCTTTGGTGAATGAGAATCGCACAGGTGAAGCGACATCAGATGGAGAGTCAGGAGGAGATATACAGATTCCTCTGAACACGCTTGTTCAAGGGCGAATCCTGGTAAACACTGTTCAGACTACTTATGACGGAAGCTCGGGAGCGATAGGAAGTGCAGACTTCATTGAGTACAGCTTCACAGCGTCAAACGTCGACGGAACGACAAGCGTCACACTTCAAGAGATAGCAGACGCGCGAATCACTGACTCGAGTGCTACAGGGAATCGGAGTGTCGCTGCAAGCATCAGCGGAACTCGTCTCGTGCTCACATGTACGGGAGAGACATACGCTCGATGTGCCTTCTTCATGGAAGTCATCGCGACGTACCAGGATCTGACTTTTGCCACGACATCAGCCGACACTATGCTCACTGAAGCCGGGGATGATCTCGTTTTTCAGAACTCAGATCACGTCATACCCGGATAAAACAAGCCCCCGAGGACTTCTCCCCGAGGGCGTACCAAAATCAATCAAACGAAAACAGAGTCTGATTATGCCCGCAATATAGGTCAAATGAGCAAGAAAAAGCCGAACTCTATTGATTATGTAGGATCGCTGATCCCGGAGATCATAAGAATCGTACAAGCGACAGAGCACAAGGGAGATCCGCTCTTTCGTATGGCATACGGGATGTATGATCTCAAAACTGGCCCGATAAAGAAATTCAAACTCGCTCTGAAAAATGGCAGAGGAAAGCGCAAAGCTGCTCATCGACGTTCAACTCGTTGAAGGTGCTGAGACAGTTAAACGGATGGATGAGCTTCAAAAGAAGCTCGATCAAGTAAAAGACAAGAGCAAAAAAGCCGGGCTTCAAGCGCAGGACTTCGATAAAGCATTTTCGCTGATCGGGGTTGATTCGGGGATCGGAGCACTTCAAGCGTCCGGACAAGAAGTTGAAGGTCTGATCTCATCTTTCAAGGGAGCCACAAGCGGAGCGAAAGGATTCAAAGGAGCTCTGAAGGGGATCAAAGGAGCTATTATGTCGACGGGGATCGGGCTTCTGGTCGTAGCGATCGGAGAGCTCGTTTCGTTCCTTTCTGAGTCTATAAGCAAGCAGAAAGAATTTGAGAAAGCGACGTACAACGCGACCGCATCGCTCGAAGAGATGAACGAGAACATCCGCGAAGGGAACGAGATCGCGGGAATGGATGCAGAGGAGCAGATCGAAAATCTCATTCAGCAAGTCGACCTAAGAGAGCAAGCTGCGAACGCAGCCATCAGCCGAACGAACACGCTGAAACTCGCAGGAAAGACAGAAGATGACATTCTGCAAATTCAGATGGATCAGCTCCGAATGCAATTACAGCAGCGAAAAGAGCTCATCGAGACTCTGAGAATCAGCAAAGAGCAGCGGATCAAGGAGCAGCAGGAAACTTTCAACTTTGTGAAGGGCTTTGTCGAGTTCTTTACTGCTCCAGTGAAAGGTCTTGCTTTGATGATCGCAAATATCGTTGAAGCATTTAGTCCTCAAAAAGCGAAGGCAATTCGAGTGGCTGCCGGGGAAATTGACAATGCACTGACAGCGATGTTTGTCGATACTCCAGAGATGGTCGGAAATGAGATGGACGCTCTTATAAATGAGCAAGAGCAGAAGCTACTTGATATGGAGAACACTCTGGCCGGATTTATGCTGCGCCAAAGGGAGCGAGCTCGACAAGCTGCGCTCGAGCAGTTCGATCGAGAGCAAGACGCACTAAAACGCCAGCAAGAGCATTCACAGACGATTCTCGATGAGCTGAAAGCAGAGCTTGAAGCGGAAGCCAAACTTCGACAGGAAGCATACGACGGAGAGCTCGAGCAGTTCGAAGAGTTCGAAGAGGAGAGAGAGGAAGTCGAGGAGCAGTTCGAGATGAATCGCAGAATGCGTCGACGTACTCGGACAAAAGACGAGATCGAAGCAGCTCAAGACATCACCAAAGCATACGCAGAGATGACAGGAGCGATCGGAGCAGGGCTCGGAGCTTTGGGAGGACTGATGGAAGAGAACAGTGATGCAGCGAAGGGATTCGCTATCGCAGAGATCGCAGCGAAGACGGCTGAAGGATTTATGAACGGGCTCGTGATAGCTCAAAACGCAGCGAACCAATATGGCGGTGCGGCTCCTTTAGCGTTTCCGATTTTTTACGCGCAGCAGATCGCAGCCGTACTCGGAGCAGCATCACAAGCAAAAGCAATCCTTCAAGGGGGAGGATCTTCGGGAGCAGGAGCGACAGCGGGAGCGTCATCATCTTTCACGAGTGCGCTCATTCCCGACGGAGGAGGAGAGCTCCCCGCTCCAGGGGGAATCCCGACAGGAGCAGGAGCAGAAGTCGAGCCGCTTCAAGCATACGTCATAGAGAGCGATGTCACGAGCACTCAAGCACTGAACGAGGAACTTCGACTTCGCTCATCTCTTTGATTTTCCGAACGCCAACAAACACAGAGCCGTTCATCTATTTGTAACTGATGGAGCTTCGAGAATTATTAATTGACGAGGAAGAGCTGAACTTCGGTGTAGAGGCTATCTCTCTCGTGAAGTATCCCGCGATCGAGGAGAACTTCGTGTACTTCAGCAAGCAGTACGAGCTCGCGCAAGTAGACGAAGAGCGTCAGATGATCGTCGGGCCCGCTTTGATCCCGAATAAAAAGATCTATCGCGAGTCGATGGAGGGGGAAGGATACGAAGTGTTCTTTACTCCTGAGACAGTTC
>Ga0208767_1002578_pt1 | contig 13580 bp, 14 predicted proteins | sample VirMetDEL_Mar_21_FD_184514 | JGI IMG/M metagenome (GOLD analysis project Ga0208767, IMG submission 184514) | Aqueous microbial communities from the Delaware River and Bay under freshwater to marine salinity gradient to study organic matter... | ecosystem: Environmental > Aquatic > Marine >... | reverse complement strand
GAGTTTTGTCCCATGACGTTTGAACTTCGAGATTATCAGAAAGAAGCTGTCGATGGCCTGTACAATTACTGGGCTGGTAAGGCTGGTGACAACCCACTGATTGTTGCGCCGACTGGTTCTGGCAAGACGGCGATCATCGCGCAGATCATTATGGATGCCATGAGCTTCCCCGGCACACGGGTCTTGGTGGTGACGCATGTAAAGGAGCTTCTGGAGCAAGGGGCAAATGGGCTGCTGAAGCTGTACCCAGAGGCTGATTTTGGCATGTACAGCGCGGGTTTGAAGCAAAAGGTTTTGGACCGCCCGATCACGTTTGCAGGAATCCAGAGCGTCTGGGAGAGAGCGTATGACATTGTCCCCGCCCCTGACTTGGTTCTGATCGATGAGGCGCACTTGCTGCCCAAGAACAGCGAGACACGATACAACAGGTTCATCACTGATCTGAAGTTGTGCAACCCACTGGTAAAGGTGGTTGGACTGACAGCCACGCCGTACCGATTGGACACGGGGTACTTGCACAAGGGCGAAGGCGCGATCTTTGACGGGATCGCCCATGACATACCTGTAGCCATGCTAATGGAGCAGGGTTACCTGTCCCCGGTCATCTCGAAAGGTGGCGTAAAGCAGATTGATTTGACAGGTGTTGGAAAGCGTGGCGGTGAGTTTATCGAAAGCCAGCTTGCGACTGCTGCGTCTGATCCAGAGCTGGTTGCTGCCACTGTTAAGGAGATCATTGATCTTGGGGCAGACCGAAAGAGCTGGCTGGTGTTCAGCAGCGGGGTCAACCATGCGAATATGCTGGCAGATGAGTTCGAGGATCATGGCATCGATGTGGGTGTTGTCACAGGTTCAGACAGTGGGGCTGTGCGAGAGAAGACCATTGCCGACTTCAAGAGTGGAAAGCTGCGCTGCCTGATTAATGTGAACGTGCTGACCACTGGGTTCGATCATCCAGAGGTGGATCTGGTTGCGCTTGTTCGAGCGACAGCTTCGACTGGCCTGTATGTCCAGATGGTAGGGCGCGGGACGCGGATCGCTGACGGCAAGGAAAATTGCCTGATTTTGGATTACGGGCAGAATGTCGAGCGTCACGGGTTCATCGATCAGGTGAAGCCCAAGGATAAAATGTCGGGTGGTGATGGCGAAGCTCCTGCCAAGCAGTGTGAGAAGTGCCAGACGATGGTTCATGCGGCCTGTCATATATGCCCTGAGTGCGGGTTTGAGTTTCCTGCCCCGACACTCAACCACAGCTCAAGCAGCTATCGTGGGGCCATGCTATCGTCACAGGTGCAAGCTGAGTGGGTTGATGTGGATAGCGTGAGCTATCGAAGGCATATAAAAGCTGGCAAGCCAGACAGCATTCGAGTGACGTACAGCTATGGATTCTTTGAAGAGGTTTCGGAATGGATTTGTCCAGATCACGGAGGCTATGCAGCGGGACGTTATCAGGCCCGAAAGTCTTTGCTGGGAGCGGATGCCAACACAACTGATGATGCCTTGGATGAAGTTAGATTTTGGAAGAAGCCCAGCCGAATAAAGGTGAAGCCATCCAGCCACAATCCGAAGTACAAAGAGATTGTGCAATTTGATTATACTCAAGTGGAGAAAAAATATGAGGCGAAGACGCAGGGCGGTTACGCTGATCTCAGCGACCTCGAAGACATACCCTTCTGAGCATGATGAACAGGTGGGTTTTGTTAATTGGTTTCGAGCTAAGTTCGCAGGGGTTTTGATCTTTGCCGTTCCCAATGGAGGCAAGAGATCGATCTCTGCTGGCAAGAAGTTCAAGGCAGAGGGCGTTGTGGCTGGGGTTCCAGATCTGTTTATTCCTGAGTGGAATTTGTGGGTTGAGATGAAGAGGGCAAGTGGTGGGCGACTTTCCCCCGATCAGAAGGAAATGATCTCTTACCTTGAAAGAATCGGTCACTGCGTGATTGTTGGGAAGGGCGCAGCAGATGCGTCTAAGAAAGTATTGGAGTTAAAAAATGGAAAATGAAGAGGGCATGGAGCCATTGTTTTTGGAGCGTAAGCACATCAAGTTTCTGACGTTTTGGGCGGCGCTTGTTGTGTCATTTGTCGCGGCCTTAGTTCTGGAGAGGTTTGCGATATGAGCGACAATGATCTAACCGCGTTTCAGGCGTCACAGCTTCAGTGGCTTCGATCTCAGGTTGACCGGGCGCAGGACGATAGCTTGCGCAAAGATGCGCAAAATAATGCGCAACATAAACTGTTTTATGCGCGTGAAGAATTGAGGGCATTTACCAGCAATTTACGGAAGGCAGGCAAAAATATTTGATCTAAAGGGGAAATTATTTTCCCCAACCCTCTTGTAATCTGTGACAGATGTCATATATTAGTTATGTAGAGAGAGAGAAGGAGACTACACATGACTAAACAAAATTTCACATACAACGATGGTGGCCGCGCCGCCACTGGCCGCAAAGGTTCCGCTGGAGACTGTGGTGTTCGAGCCATGTCAATCGCGCTGGGCCTTGACTATGACGCCTGCTACAAAGAGTTGGCTCAAGCCAACAAAGATGCTGGCAACAAGAAGTCAGCTCGAAACGGATTGCCAAAATCTGTTTATGAGAAAGTGCTTAACAAGCACGGCTGGTTCTGGATGCCAGCGCCTAAGTTTGAAGGGCGCAAGTGCAAGGCTGCTGACACAGAAGGCGTTTGCATCGCTCGCATGTCTAAGCATTACTGCGCTGTCATTGAGGGCGTCCCACAAGACACCTTCGACAGCTCTCAAAAGATGGTCTATGGCATCTGGGTCAATGAGATTAATCATTAAAAATAAATTGGGGCTTCGGCCCCTTTTTTTTGCTTCCCCCTATTGTAATCTGTGACAGATGTCATATATTAGTTGTGTAGAGAGAGAGGAAAGACCATGTACAACACAAAATTCACAACCGTTCAGGACTACGTTTCATCCGCAATCAACATGACTCAAGAGGATCAAACCTTTGCTGCTAAGTCTCATCAGAAAGAAGCTCTTGGTGAATTAAACAGCGGCTATCAAATGCTTCGTGACAACAATTTTCAGTTTTCAATCGATAGCTTGTCACGCGAAGATTACTTTGCAATCCCGTTTGATCTTCACCAGATCCGCGAAAAGCATTTTCGTTTGTTTGATGAAGCGCACCACGCTGACTTGACTGATCTGATTACATTTCGCGTTTTGCTCAAAGAGCTTGAAGTTGTAAAGCCAGCCCCAAAGTCTGACCGCATCACAGCCAAGCAAGCTGAAGTGACAGAAACTGTGGTTGATCTGATTGAGCGCCGCATGGCTCAGTACCATGAGGCTGTTGAGCTTGGCCGTTTGTTTGGTGGCTTGCCTGTCAGCGTCACGCCACATCAAGTGACCAATGAGTACAACACCACATTCACACGCTGCTTCTATTACCTCGCTGGGAAATTCACACCCCTGTCAGTCATCATGGCAGCAGCCGACAAATTGGCGAGAGAGAAAGAGGAGGCGTAATTGTACGGAAACAGCCTCCGCGAATTTATCTTGGCGCTGCACGATGTGGACATCGTGTGGCTCCCTTCCACCCCTGATGAAGAACCTCCATTTTAAAGGATCTTTAACTTTTTTTATCTTGCCCCTTGTAATCTGTGACAACTGTCACTATCTATAATGTATAGAGAGAGAGGAACTTGAAATGGCTTATGACCCAACACACGAACATGAACACAACTACTACCCTTCAATCGAAGCTCGCAAGCTGGCAAACCACGCTCATTCTCAACGCACCTTGTGGATCGAATCAGATGACCGCGCTCAAGAGATCATCGATTTCTTGGTTAGCTACAGCTCAAAAGACGAAGGCTTTTTCCCAGCCGTTAAAGGCGGAATTGAAAAGTACGGAAGACCCACTAAAAACATGCGTAACGCTATGGTTAAGGTGCTGGACAAACGTGCCGCACAAGCCGCTGAATGGGCCACCAGAGATGGCAAGTGTGAGTTTGTTGGCACAGTGGGCAATCGTCAGGCTTTCGCAGTCACAGTGAAGCATATCGTGGATCTGGAAGGCATCTATGGCACATCACACCTTCACATTTGCCGTGACGCTGATGACAACGTCATCATCTACAAAGGCACACAATACTGGGGCAAAGGCGCTCAAGTGACTTTTATGGCCAAAGTCAAAGAGCATGGCGTCCGTGAAGGCGTCAAACAGACCATCATCCAGCGCCCCACTAAAGTTACAGTAAATGGAGAGGATTACTAATTATGAAACTCAACAAATCACACGGCTCACCCTATGATCGTGGCGGCGCAGATAGTTACTACGGACGCAGCTACTCGCCACACTACTGGCCAAACGGAACGGGCCACGGCTACAAAGTCGTGGATCTAACTGAAGAACAGCGAAAAGAATACAATAATGGCTGGAACGAAAACGAAGAGCTAGGTCACTTTAAGGATTGGGGGTAGCCCTACTGGGCTACCTCTTGCACTCTGGTTGACACATTCGGGTCCATGCTTTCGATCAGACTTTGCAGTGCTGGTGAATCGTTAACTTCCTCAACAGGCTGTTCCATTGGGGGAGCGATCTGTCCATCAGCTCCTGCAACAACTGCTGTTTCCAGAAGTGCGCGTCCAGCACCCGGTCCCATTTCAACACTCTTCAACCAACGCTTATAAGCTGGAGATTTTTCAAGTTTATCTAGAGCTGTTTGAAGTGCAACTTGGTTAGCTGCAAAATCTGCATCCACAAGGCTCTTGAAGGCAGAGCTGTTGAGCAAGTTACCAGCGGCAGCTACCCGATCAGTTTTACCTGCACTAAGCAATACATCAGTGATCACATCAGCGGCAGCTCCGCCTGCTGGGCCACCACCTATCACTCCACCGCCTGCGGCAGCGCCACGAACAGCCCTGCGACCCAATGATGTGTCCATAATACGCATCGCAAGGTTTTGTGCAGTTAAGCCTTCCAAGATCATAGCTTGGTTAGCCTTGCCAGTCTGAGAGACACGGCCACGGGCTTCAGTGATACGCTGAGATACGTTCAACAGATCAGTAAGGAACTGATCGCTGTCAGGTCCAAGTATGCTGACAATCTTATTATAGATAGGCTTGTTCTGCTTCAAACCTTTCATGGTCTTTGCATATTGAGCAAAGCCAAACGGCAAGTCACTCGCTCCGCCGGGAAGCGACAAAGAGTTAATTGCAGTTGCAATAGCCTCTCGTTGAAGATCTTTTGGTATCGCCTTTAGGATCTTATTCAGACCACCGACATCTCCACGGGTTCCTGCCGTTACAGCAGTTCTGAGCCGTGAAGCGATGCTGCCATCAAGATCTTTGCCAAAGGCATTTACAATGCGCTTCTCTAGAGCTTTTTGCTTTGCTGTGGTCTGATTGGCCAGACGCAACTTTGCTCGAAGCTCTGGGCCTCCGATCTCATCAACGGTTAGAAGCTGGTCTTCAGATAGAGCTGCGTACATGCGTTTAAGCGCAGACTGATTGACATCACTATACGGACCCTGACCTCTTTCTATACCACGGCCAATATCCTGCTTTAAACGAACCAAGGCGGCATATGTTAGTGGCGTATCTGGATTTGTCAATTTATCAAAAAGCAACCGCTCTGTTGAGCTGAGATTGTCCAGACCGCCCAATTCATCAGTTAGATTGTTCAGCAAGATGACAGTGTTGTTGCCAGACGCCAAAGTTGACTTTGGAACTTGAGCGTCAACATCGTTGTACAAGTCTCCAGCAGCCTTTCTTAAAGCTGCTTGGGATGCTGTCACGCTGTTCAAAACTTTATCTGAGACAGCGGCAAGGTCAGGGCTTGCATTGATTGCAGCCATTGCCTCATCTGCCGCATTAGAAGCATTTATCACAATAGTCTCGAACTGGCCTGCTGCCTCAGATGCCTTGAGATCGCGGGTCATAGCCGCAGCATTCTTGAGCAATGGATTGTCGCTGAGAACATCAGGGGGTAGATCAATGCCTAACCGTGCCGCAGCAGCGGCAGCTTCTGGGTTTGTCTTGGCCTCTTTTGCCAAAGCCTCAATCGCAGCCTGTGAGCCACGTCCACCCTTAGATGCCTGTTGCAGCAATGTGCCAAGCTCTTGAGGTGTCAATTGAACGGTTTTAACGGGAAGAGACGTATCAGGCAACGCGCTTTCAAGGGCTTTCTTTTCAGCGTCTGTAAACCTGTCAACAGTTTTATCGATACTGCCTCTGGAACCTCTTGGTTTTGAAAAACCTCTAAGCATCCCTGCAAAAGCATCTGGAAAGGCCATAATATCTCTAGCTAAACGGGTTGCACCGCTTTCGCTCATGCCAGCCTTAACAGCCAAATCAGCTATACCACCCACGATATAACCCGCAGTGCCAGTCGCCTTGCCTCCAGCAAACGCTCCAAAGTCACCAGCAAATTCTAAGGCTTGCTGAACGATTTCTGGAATAGGAACTTGAAGACCGTCTTCAGAGTATAAAGCCATTTGATCTGGCACATCGACAACGCCTTCAGTTTGCGCGTCATAGGCTAAATCGAACCCCGGTGCTGAAAACTTACCGCGCAGATTTGTTGGACCTTGCTCCGTCTCTGGAGCCACATATCCAACAGGATCAGCGCGTGGGATCATTGGGTCTACATTTAAAGCGTTTAAGCCAGCTTCCTGCCGTGCTTTTGCTTGGCGTTTTCTTGCTTCTAAGCGGCGTTCTTCTTCAGTCATTTTTAAAGCCCCAGTTCATCCATACGTTTTTCCCAAGCCTCAAATTGATCAGAATCTAACGTATCAATGTCAATTTCAAGAATTTCATTCTTTGGCATAATAGAAAAATCAAAGTTAGTGCCTTCTTGCCTGCGCTTCGCTTTAATGCGTTCAGATTCTTCCTGATCAGCTTTCTGCTTGCGTAGCCAGTCTCCAACTGTCTTATCACCATCTGCCAAGAATGTAGCTTGTTCGTATAGATAATCTTGAAGTTTTTCTTGAGCTACAATCTTACGATCAATCCAGTCAACCAAGCCTTCTTCTGTTTTGTTGGTTGGCAGTGCTGTATTAAGAGCCAAATCAAGTTCACTAGCACTAAGCGCACCAAATGTAACTGACCCGACAACGTCCAGACCAAGCCTATTCTTAACATTATCCAAAGCAATTGTTGAATCTTTCCAGCTTGGAAAATTATCCACGATAAAGCCTGTGTTCGCACCTTCTTCAAGAATGAGTCTCTTTGCTTCCCGAAGGTTAGCTATATTAGTACGACTGTTTAAAATGTTTTGAAATGCTTCGCCTGATTCTTGTACAGCAAAGGTAGCCGCAGCTCTTCCACCAGCTCTTTCAGTTTGGATTGCAATCCCACGATCTTCGGCTGCTTTAATAGCATCTAACGCTTCTTGACCTGTTACTTCTTCATTGGTTCCAGCTCTTATGACTCTACTTGTTCCATCTTTCCCAGCAAAAACAATTAGACCGCCATCAAGTATTTCACTTGCTTGAGTTTCAAAACCATTTGCATCAGTGCTTTCGCTCCAACCTTCTGGAGGAACAGCAGACCATCCATCAGCTTCAAAAGCAGCGACATCTGCTTCGTTTTTAACAACAGCGGCAGGCAAACCAGTTTTGTAAAACTTACGCTCTTTGAATGTTGATGTGGTGGCAGACGGCTTTTCATAAGGCTTCAATTTTTCACCCGCAGCTTGCCGTTTAATTATTTCTGAATTTGGAAGTCGAAGAGTATTTCCATCTTCATCAACAACCCAATCGTAGCTACCAGCAGCGGCAGGCTTCGGCTTCAAGCTAGGACCAAGCGACAGGGCTGTAGTCATCCGCGCACGTTCTGTTTCTTCAGCTTCTTTCTTCTTGGCGTTCAGGTAATCCATTGGAACCTGCATAGATCCAACGGCAGAGCCAAGCGCAGTCGCACCGGGCTGTGATGCCTGACGGCCCATCTCAGCAAAGAACTGGAACGCAGCTTCATACGGATCTGCTTTAGGTGTGTCTGGGTACAGTTGCTGGGCCAAGGCAATAGCCTTGTCAGCATTAGCTGTGCCGCCAGCAGTTTGCTGCAAGATACCGCGCAAAGCGCCTTCTCTGGCCTCGTTTACATCTGTCCCTGAAACGCCAAATACAGCCATTTTCTTGTCCTAACTTAGCTATTCGCCATTTTATATGCGCTGTACAATCCGCCCATACCAGCCAAAGTCTGGCCAAACAGAGATGGATTTGCACTCATCTGAGTTCCAGAAGTATAGCTTCGATTGATAGTGTTGTATGGAGTTCCAGATAAAGCGCCAAGGGCAAAGTTGAGTTGCTCTTGTGGATACAGCTTTTCATCAAGGAAATCGGCATACGCTATGTCTAGAGCCTGTTGATCAAGCATACGCTCTGCTTCCCCGGCCCCTATAAGACCAGCAGCAGCTTGGCGCTGTAGATCTTGAATAAGCGGAGCCATGCCTTGATACGCTTCCATTTGCTGGATGCGAGATGCTTCATCTGTTTCGTATCCTTGACGGGCTTGAGTGTCAGCGCCAAAACGTGCTTGCCGGTCAGTATCGTACTGGCTGCGCAAGGCAGCATCTGCACCAAACCGTGCTTGGCGTTCAGCATCGTACTGACTGCGCAAGGCAGAATCTGCACTAAACCGTGCTGCGCGATCTCGTTCCGCTTGAGACAAATCTGCATCATAACGACCAGCAGCGAACCCAAGAGCGTCACGGGCAGCTCCTGCCCTTAGATCTCCTGCTGCTTCTGCTGCCTTCGCAGACGTTGTGCCTTCCATGATTCCCAAACGAGATCCAAATGCACCACCACCAGTTGAAGCTCTTGCACGGGCAGCGTTTTGAGCGAGAATTGACTGTTCTTGAATTTCACGGATGGCAGGGTCCATAGCGGATTGATAAATGTCTAGATATGGTTGTGCTGAAGCTAGGCTAAATGGATCTGCTGAATCTCCGATGAGTTGTTCACGGGTAGCACCAACGTAATTATCTCCCAGCAGTTCTTCGCGGGTAGCGCCAATGTACTCATCTCCCAACAGCTCTTCTTCAGTCATGGCTCCGTAGCCTTTACCTAAAGTATCAGCAACTGTACTAGCGTCATTAAAGAAAGGTAAGTAATCTTCAGCACCGTCTTCCAACCCTTTGTAGGCAGTTCTTTCCAAGTCAGTTAGCTCTGCAATTCTTGGAATTAACATACCAGCTTCATCTGCATAAAGAGGATACGGCTCATCAGAAAGCTCCGCAGCCCTAGCAAACGCAGTACGACCAGCAGCAGCAACCCATTCTGGAATTTCCGTTCCCGCTACTGTTTCACTTGTAGAGGGTAGTGCGTCATATGATGGTGTGCAAAAAGCGCCCATTTAAGCCTCCATATAGAGCGATCCGACCTTGGAAAGTCCAAGACGCTCATAAAATTTGTCTTTTCGGTCAATATCGCCAGAGTAAATATGGCCTAGTTTGACCGAAATATTGGCATCTCGCCCTATCTCTAGGAAGCTCTTTACCAATTTAATCGCTACTCTTGATTTTCTATGCTCTTTATACACAAAAAACCAGAGATCAGCCAAGTATAATTTATCGGACCACCAGTCAGACGTTTCCATCCCACCGATTGATCCGATAATTCTACCGTCAACTTCCGCTACAATTACAACACCCCTGTGAAGAGAAGCGTTAATCATATCGGTCAGCTTTTCAGAATTGACTGGCGATGTGCCGTCAACTGTCCCTGAGTGCATGGTGAGTAACATCATGTACAACTCAGATAAGTCTTCGACTGTCGCCAATCTTAATATCAACCCATGCCACCCAGTGCGCCCATTTGTGGGGCTGCTTGTGCTTGGCGCGGCGCTGGAGCCTCTTGAGCCATGCCGCCGCCCTCTACTGCCGCGATAAGCTCTTGCAGCTCTGGAAGGAGCTTCATAAGAACCTGTGCTACCTCTGGGGTTATGACAGTGTCAAGCATGGCAAGCTCTTGATCAGACATAGCTGAAAGACGCGCTACTAGCATAGCAGCGATGTCTTCATCTGGCTTTAGTAGGTTTTTCATTGCTTCGGGTGGAAGATTGCGCATTGGGTTATCGACGCTCATATTTGCGCCTTCCATGCGATCCATCATCATTGGTTCACGGGCCATATTAGACCTCCTTTTCTTTATAAAGAACTGTCCAGTCTGTTTTCTTACAGAAGAAGCCAATAGACCAGCAAATTGGCTCTAAGATTTTACGGTAAACTTTGCCTAAGTAGTCAGGTTTATCACGCTCGCCGTAGATGTATGAGATTTCATTAGCGCGATGACCAGCAACGTGCTTCCAGAAGTTGACCAAACGGCCTTTGCGCATTTGACGTACCATCCAGACAGCCCAGACGTGATACCCGGCAACGTGCTGTGGTGTCAGGTAATCTTCAGTAAACTTATAATCCAGTACAACTTGTTTGCGGGTCATAATTCCTTGACGCATAAGTTCGTTACAGATTACGCGGCCACCTAGAAGACCACCGATCAGACCTCCAATGGGGCCACCAATTGTCGTACCAATAAAAGTACCAGCACTAACTTTAGCACCAGTCTTTACAGATTCTTTGAGACTTTTACCCGCAATTAAATTTGCGGCAATAGTGGAAACCCCAGCTCCAACAGATCCGTATAGGTTTGCCCTACCTGCTGCTGTTTGCTCCCCACCAAAAAGACCTGTGCTTCCGCGATCTTGCATTCCAGCTAAAATACCAGAATCACCAGTTTTTAAAGTTTCAAGGTATGCAGCTTTGTCTGCTTTTGCCTCGTTTTGCAACTTTAAGTCGGTTTGAGTTACTGCTTTTTTATTTATAATTTCGTCAAATTTGGCAATTTGGTCATTTGGAGAATCAGGAGTAAATTTTACTTTAGCAGCAGGCCCATCTTTAGGCGCTCTGAAGACATCCATGCCTTCAAAATTTTCCCCAAATTGCTCAAATCCTGTTGCAAGGTCACCCATTTGAAAACCGTCATCACCAGCATTAGCCGCAACAGAACGCCCAATCTGACCACCAACTCCAGCGGCAAGCTGAGTAGCAGTGTTAATCAGCTCTTGTTTGATCATCTCTGCTTCGCTAGTGAGCGGCGGAGCATTAGGATCAGGATCAGTCAACGTACTTAAATCAATGTCTTTTGAAGGATCGTATTCAATCTCACCAGTTCTGATTTGATTAAAATACCGCAATGCTGGGCCAGATCTGCCGTACTGCGTCCAATCAAAATCAGCGGGAATAGCAACTTGAGTACGTTCATACGTTGGAATTGTATAAGTGGTAACTTCGTTTCCATCTTCATCTGTGGTAATATTCTTAACCGTAGGATCTCGCCTTACTGGATCTGGAGCCTTGTAGCTACCAGTATAAACAGGCAAAGCACCTAAATTATCAGATATGAAGCGTGACTCTAAAATGGGCATTAGTTTATCTCCAACAAGCTGGCCACTACATGCAACCGATCAGCAGTTGCCGCTGTGACTTTGAGAATTTCGTTTTCTTGCACAACCAGAGTTTCCGTTAAGAGTTCTACAGTAGTATTAGCAGCAATTGCTGTAACTTTGAAGAGACTAAATACTGCGGCATTTGCATCGGTGATTGTGACTGTGATCGTGTCTGCGTTACCAGTATCTTCAGAAACCAGTATGGATTTAACCAGTGCAGTAGTTGCGCTTGGGCAAGTGTAAAGCGTTGTCACACCTGTTGTTGTTAAGTCTACTTTTGCGTTTTTATAATTGTTTGCCATTATGACATAAACCACGCTGTTGCTTCGGCTTGGTTAACCGCATTTGTTAAGCCAACTGACGCAGAAAAGTAAGTAGATTGCTTTTCAAGCTCCAAAGTGTTCGTCAACCGTGCCATATAACCTTGTTGATAGTTCTCTGGAGGCGATGGTAGCCTCAAAATGCCAAGACCTGTTCCGCTCATCTTATACCATCCATTCTTGTGTTAATCCTAAAGTCGCCCAGTGACCAATCGTCTTGCGTCCCGGTGGTCTGAAACTTCACGCTTATCTGCCGACCTTTAGCGCGTACACTAACTTTTTCGGTAGATTGGCTCATTGGAAATGGGCCTTTGGTTGTCTCTGGGGAAGAAGGATATTTGCGTGTGTTTAGATAAAGATCCATAGATGTGCTGGCCGACATATTTACGTTTGGTACGATCTTATCGACCATGTATAGATTTTCGCCTTCAGTTGTTATTTCGCGGGGTGATGTCTCAATATATGCGTTCATAGCCGCGCCATTGGCGCTAGTCCCCGTCTCATGGTTGTACAGATAACCACTTGGATCAAATGCGTATGGATCGTCCCTGACCCCAAAGCTATCATGCCAAGTGGTTCGATCCATTGTGCCGATAGACCATGCGCCTTCAACATAGTTATATGTGACATAGCTATCGTTTTCTGGGTTTATTGTGCCTGCTGTATTGTCATTGCTGACATACCACCAAGTGATTTCTTTGAATTTCTTGTTATGCCCGACTACAACTTTATCAATGTATCGTTGTTGCATTCGATCAAATACAAAATATTTCACTGGGCATGGCAGTTCTTTTACGATTCCGTCATAAGAAAAGAAGTTTCTTTCGCCCATCCAAAACACATTCCCGTCAACGGTTACCATAGTATTTAGACCAGCGGCTCCAGAGTTCGTAGCAAGCAATCGAAACGAAAAGATAAACGGAGCGCCCACAAAAGTCATTCCATATATGGCTTCATCTGTAGATATGATGGTTTCTTCACGGGCAGAAATCATTGCCACAATTTTCGTGCCAACTTGTAGGCGCTGATCGCCTGCTGTGTTTAATGATGTTGGGGCAAATTTGGTAAACTCTTCTTGGCTTGACCATCGAATAAGCATGTTGTCAACGCCAATTTCGTTATATGGTGTACAACCCCCTACCACAAAGTGACGATCAGGGAATGATACAGTAGTAATTCTAGCTTTTTCGGGTACGCTTTCAGCTCCTTCTAGAGATGAAGCGAGTACCGCCCTATTACTAAAGCCGACTGATGTATCCCAATAATAAATCGCGCCACCTCGAATAGTGGCAATGAGATCTTCCCCCCAGAGGTTGAGGTTCCATGAGCTATTGTCGAGTGCAACGTCAGCGTTGTTAATAGATCGTTGAGTACCCCAAGCCTCTTGGTTCCATCCACCAGCACCCCAGCCAAGTGCTGGATCTGAGCTTTGCGTTCCAAGGCCAGCCGCATTGCCAATCAGGTATTTGATTGTAATAGCGTTGCCGCCGCCTGCTGCAACAGTAGAAGTCGCGTCTGTAGGCAGTGTGATTGTGTAGGCGTCTGAAGTAGTGACTGTTATTTGATAGCCATAGTAATCGTTTATTTCATCTGCTGGTATGCCACCAGTTGCAGCCGCTCCGCTGATCGCCACCCAATCACCAGTCAATCCACCGTGATCTTTATCTGTGATTGTAACGACTGCGCTGCCAGATGTCGTTGCAAGGGGGTTTATAAGAACTTGAGTAACAGCAGAGCCATCTGCATGTGTATCAGCAGAAGTACCGTTTGTGCCTCTTGTGCAGCCTGTCAGCGTTAGAGAACTAATACCTGTATAGGTGATAATCTCATCATCGATTTGTATTGCGCCAGTT
>Ga0208767_1002571_pt1 | contig 13614 bp, 9 predicted proteins | sample VirMetDEL_Mar_21_FD_184514 | JGI IMG/M metagenome (GOLD analysis project Ga0208767, IMG submission 184514) | Aqueous microbial communities from the Delaware River and Bay under freshwater to marine salinity gradient to study organic matter... | ecosystem: Environmental > Aquatic > Marine >... | reverse complement strand
TGAAAATCGTGGCTTGTCCATACGTTCTGAGACTAACACAGACGCCTCTGCTCATGTCGTGTTTAATAGTCAGTCTGGTGGTTCTAAAGGTATGTTTACTTTTGAGACAGACGGCTCAGAACGCATGAGAATCGACTCATCAGGCAACGTTGGAATTGGTACTAGTAGTCCTAATGCAGTCTTTAAGTTAGATGTTGAAGGTGCTGTAAGAACAAATGGTACGGGTCTTTTTGTTTCTGAAAATTACTCATCAGGGAATGACGTATATAAAATATATGACAATTCTAATGAGTTTAGAATTGAGTCGCAAATTTTTGGAAATGCCAATACTGCTAGTTCACCTATAGTTTTTGCCACATCAAACACTGATGGCAGACTCGCTCGTATGACCATCACCTCATCAGGCAATTTGTTGGTGTCGACTACTGATACAGCACCAGCAACAAACAATGTAGCAGGTATAGCATTAAGAAATGAAGGTCATATTAATGTCAGTCGTTCTAGTGGTGTTGTTGGTTACTTTAACAGAATAACTAATGATGGAACTATTTTAGACTTCCTCAAAGACGGCACAACAGTTGGAAGTATTGGTACTACTTCAAGTCAGCTATATATAGGAACAGGAGATACTGGATTATTTCTTAATTCGTCCTCAGATACCATACAGCCAATAAACGCTACAGCAGGGACAATCCGTAGTGATTTGATTGACTTAGGCTCATCAACAGCAAGATTCAAAGACCTCTACCTTTCAGGCGGTGTGTATCTAGGCGGTACAGGTGCTGCTAATAAGCTGGATGACTATGAAACTGGCTCGTGGACTTTAACAGACCAATCTGGCGCAGGAATGTCTCTGACTGTGTATGTTGCTGAATACACAAAAATTGGTAATAAAGTATTCTTTGAAATAGGTATGGAGTTTCCTACTACTTCTAGTACCGCAGAATTAAGACTATCACTTCCTTTTACGGCAAAGAATACATCGGATAACACTGGTGGAGCGACCTTAGTAGGTACTAATTCGGGTCGTAACGACCTGTGGTTAGTTACTAGAAATAATGCTTTTTTTGTCGCAAACACTAATTTAAATACAGGTGTCACTAATGCCAGTTACTCAGGTAAACAATTAAAACTTCAAGGTGCATATACTGCGGCATAACCATACGCCTAGTGGATTCTAGGCACATATAAAAGGAAAAATAAAATGATAACAAAAGAACTAAAAGAAGATAAAATAGAAATTGTAGGAGACTACAAGGCTGTACAGGTGCGAACCGCTACAGTGATCAGTGAAGATGGCGTAGAAATCAGCAGGTCTTATCACAGACACGTTGTAAATTGCTTAGACGATATAAGCGGTGAATCAACCGAAGTCCAAGCAATCTGCAATGCAGTTTGGACTGATGAAATTAGAACAGCCTATCAAGCACATTTAGACAGCCAAAACATAGGAGAATAACATGAGCATATCATATGAATGGAATGTAAACACAGTAGACGTATACCCTACTGACGAAGGACACAGCAATGTGATTTATAACGTGCACTGGCGATTAAACGCCACTGATACTGAGGTAGATGCAGAGGGCAATCCCTACACAGCATCTGTTTATGGTACTCAAAGCTTAGACACATCTGATCTTTCAAACTTCACAGACTTTGACAGCGTGACAAGTTCACAAGTACAAGGTTGGGTCGAAAGTGCGATGGGTGAAGAAGAGGTGCAATCTTTAAAAGATGGTTTGGATGCAAACATTGCAGGGCAAATCACACCTACATCTATTTCTAAAACTTTAGTAGCATAACATGGAACTATCAGCATATATCATTTGGAACATCTTTATAACTTTAGTCTTAGCCCCTATCTGGTTTCAGATTAGGCAGAACTCTGGAGAGCTTAGACGACACGATATATTGCTGAACAAAACACGTGAAGAGGTTGCAAAGAATTACGTAACCAAAGATGAGTTAAGAAATGATATGACAATCATCATGGAAAGAATGGATAAAATCAGTGAAAAACTTGACAAACTGTTTGAAGTTAAGTAAAATAGGTATATAGGAAATAACTATGTCAAAAAGAAAAAATAGAAAAAGATACAGTAACGGTTCTAGACAAGACTATACTAAAGGTGGTAGAGTTGGTTATCAACGTGGAAAGGTTGTAGTAGATAGAGACACTGGTGAAGTTTTAGAAAACTTTAAAGGAATACCTACAAGAACACCTGTTCCTACAAGAACTCCTGTTCCTACAAGAACACCTGCACCAGCACCTGCTCCAACGAGAGCACCTACACCAGCACCTAGACCTGTAAGGGAAGTAGCAGCTCCTGCTCCTGCTCCTAGACCAGCTCCTAGACCAGCCCCAGCTCCTGCTCCTAGACCAGCACCTGTTTATCGACCAGAGCCTATTGATGTGCCAGTTAGCAGAGTACCAACTCCTGCCCCTGCACCAAGACCAACTCCGGCACCAACACCAGCTCCTAGACCTGCTCCTGTTTATCGACCTGCACCTCAACCGGTAGCAGCTCCTACACCTGCACCGACTCCTGCACCAGTTATGAGACCCGAGTTAAAAACTTATAGAAGTCGTGATGAAACAATGGCAGAAAAAGCAGGTTTAACTTTAGAAGAGTATAAAGCAAGACAACTAGAAAATTTTGATGATAAAATTCTTAATATTCTTCCTAGACCTGTACCAGTTTATCGACCTGCTCCTACTAGAGCACCAGCACCTGCACCAACACCTACACCTGCCCCTAGACCTGCACCAACACCAGCTCCAACACCTGCACCGACTCCTGCACCAGTTATGAGACCAGAGTTAATTGCAGAAGATTATATGGTGCCTGATAGAGAAACTATTGAAAGGATAGGACAGGAAGCTGCTCAAAGAGCTTTTAAAGATCAGTTAAACAGAGGTTATTATGAAGGATATATACCTCCTGTATACACTCCTACACCTGCTCCAACTCCTGCTCCTACTCCTTCACCGGAAGGCACACCCCCACCAATAACAGGAACACCAGAACAATTAGAAGCTGAAAGAGGTAAAAGAGTTATACAAACTGGTAGAACTGCAGAACAAATAGCTGCTGGAGAAATACCAGAAGGAATAGTTCCAACTTCAGAAGTTGAAAAAGTTTCTATGGAAGGTACTGAAGCTCCTACAGTTACTTTAGACCCTACACAACAAGCAGTAGCTACTATGTTAGCTCAAGAAACTCCAGAAAAAGTAGCTCAAATGAGAGCAGGAGTTGCAAAAACTCCAGAACAAATACAAGCTGCACAAATGGTAGCAGCACAAATTACAGATAAACCTGATGTTCAAGTTGCAATTGGAGAGTTATCACCTGAATCAATTGCTAAAGTAAATGAAATTAGAGAACTATCAGGACCTGCAGTAGCTGCACAAATATCAGAAAATATTGCAAACGCTGCAAAAGCTGAAAACGTAGAAGGAGTATTATCTGCTGGTGCTTTTGTTCCAGAAGTAACTGGTGTTAATGCTCAAGTATCTGCTACTCCAGATGCTGAAAGACAAGAACGTGAAGCTATTACAGGTGAAGCTGCTAGTGGAGAAGCTGCACAAATTATAGGTCAAGTAGGTTATGAAGCTGCTAAACAAAGAGCAGTAAAAGGAACTGCTGCTAAAGGTGCTGCTGCTACTATGGTTGCACAAACTGCAGACATACCACAAGACATAGCTGCTGCTATTGTAGAAGACCCTGCAACTGTAGAAGCTCAAATAGATAATGAGCCTGTAGAAGTTCAAGCTGCTGTTGCTGCTTTACCTACAGAAGCTTTAGTATCTTCACAAATTGAAAGTTTATTAGGTGGCATGGAAGATGGTGAAGTTCCTATGTGGGCTAAACCTGCAGTAGATTCTGTAAACGCTATGTTAGCTCAAAGAGGTATGTCAGCTTCTACAGTAGGTAGAGATGCTTTATTTAATTCTATTATTCAAAGTGCTTTACCAATTGCACAAAGTAATGCTACAGCTTTACAACAAAGAGCAGCTCAAAACTTAAGTAATGAGCAACAAGCTAATTTACAACAAGCTACACAACAACAACAATTGAGAATGCAGAACTTGGCAAATCGTCAAGAAGCTGCATCACAGACTGCACAGTTTGCTCAACAGATGGGAGTTATGCAGAGTCAGTTTAGACAAGATGCTGTAATAACAACTGCTCAACAACAGCAGCAAACAAGAATGGCTAACTTGCAAAACCAACAACAAGCTGCTGTTCTTAATGCTCAAAATCAACAAGCTATTAACTCACAAAACTTAGGTAATGAACAACAAGTTAATTTAGCAGAACTACAAATAGAAGCACAAGTTGAAGGAGCTAACCAAGCTGCTGAAAACCAAGAACGTCTTACAGAGATGCAAGTTGCAGCAGACTTCTTAGCTAAAAATGCAGCATTTAAACAAGACATGGAAAGAGCTAATCTTTCTAACGAACAACAAATAAGACTTGCAAACTTGTCAGCTCTTAATCAGGCTGGTTCAGAAAACTTAAGTGCTGCTCAACAAACAGAACTTGCAAATCTTAACAAGCAGATGCAACTCAACATACGTAATGCAGAGTTAGCACAACAAATGGGATTAGCACAGCTTAATGTTGACCAACAAAGAGCTATGCAAAATGCTAATGTTGTTGCTAATATGGATATGGCTAAGTTTTCATCAGCTCAACAAGTTGAGTTAGCTAATAGTAAGTTTATGCAGACAGTAGCTATTACAAACATGAATGCTGAACAACAAGCAATTATGCAAAATGCTACAGCTATGGCTTCAATGGATTTAGCTACAGCAGACCAAAGAACTAAGTTAGCTATAAGTAATGCTCAAAACTTCTTACAGATGGACATGAGTAATCTTAATAATCAGCAACAAGCTAATATGATGAAAGCTCAACAAGAGCAACAAAGATTATTATCTAATCAGTCTGCAGAGAATGCTGCAAGACAATTTAATTCTGCTAGTGAAAATCAAACTAATCAGTTTATGGCAGGTCTTGAAGCACAAATGAATCAGTTTAATACTGCTCAATTAAATGCAGCTACACAGTTTAATGTACAATCTCAAAATGCTGCAAATGCTAGAGATGCTCAAAGAACTGCAGATGTTAATAAAGCTAATGCTGCTATATTAAATCAAGTCAATCAATTTAATGCTCAATTAGATTTTCAAAGAGGACAATGGAATGCTGCCAATGAACAAGCAGTAATAAACTCTAATATTAATTGGAGAAGACAATCTAATCTTGCGAATACTGCAGCACAGAATGCAGTTAATCAACAGAATGCACAAAATGCTTTTGGACTAACTTCATCAGCTCAATCATTCTTATGGCAAGAGTTAAGAGACCAAGCAGATTATGATTTTAGATTTGCTGAAAACGATGCTAATAGAAAGTTACAAGCTATGATAGCTGCTGCAAGTTCTGAAGGAGATGCTGCTAAAAACTGGTCAACTAATTTTAATAACGCATCTAGTACTATAGATAGAATATTTGGACAAGGATAAATAGGAGAATAATACAATGGGATTTTTTAGTAAAGTTTGGAAAGGACTTAAAAAAACTGTTAAAAAAATAGGTAAAGGCGTAAAAAAAGTATTTAAAAAAATAGGAAGTGCTATTGGTAAGCTAGGAATAGTTGGTCAAATAGGTATGATGTTTCTTATGCCTTACGCCACGTCAGCCTTGGGAAGTTTTTTTGGAGCTTCTGGAAAGTTAGCTACATGGTCTAGTAAACTTTTAGGTAAAGCTGGTCTAGGCTCTAAAGCTTTAGGACATACTTTAAACTTAGTAAACAAAGCTGGTACTTTTGTTGGTAATGTTTATAGTAGTGTTTCTGATACTATTAGTGGAGCTATAGACAGAACTGGTAATTTCTTAAAAGGTAGAGGTTTTGTTAAAACCCCTGTAGTCAGTCCTGATATACTTGCTCAAGGAGTAGATGCTAGTCAAACATTAGCAGGAGAAGATAAGCTTGGAAGTGTACTAGGTAAAGATGGTAAAGTTATATTAGATACAGGTTTTGATGAAGCTGGTTTTAATGTAAAAGCTCTAGGTAAACTTCCACCAGAATCTAAAAATCTATTAGACTTAGCTACTGATGACTTTACAAAAGCTATAACTCCTGTAGATGCAGGTAAGTTAGCTGTTGAAAAGGGATTAACTGTAGATACTGTTTCGTTATTAAAACCTAAAGAAGCTGGGTTTTTAGATAATATTAATATCTTTGATAAAGATTCAGCTATTAGAAAAGATATAGCAGAGATGGATATTTATGAAACAGGTAAACAATACGCTAAAGAAACTGTAAAAGAATCTTTAATAGGAGGAGCTAAAGCAGGATTAACACAACAAGCTGCAGAAGCTTTTGGTTATGAACAACCTGAAGGTGCTGATTATTATAATATTAATATACCTGAAATGATGGATGCAGGATATTCAAGTCCTTCTGTATTTAAAGAGATAGACCTTTCACTGCAAAAATCTGGAAATAACTTCATGGTTCAAAACTATCAAAACTCTAATTACTTAAATAATTTAATAGGTGAAGGTAACTCTGCATATGATTCATATATGGCAAACTTTGCAGCTTCACAATATCAACCTTTTAAAATAGGAGCATAACATGGAAGAGTATAGTCAAGAAGCTGTCGATGCTTTTGCTCAAGCTGGTAGACCTATACCGGGTCAATCATTAACATCTAATCCAGATGAGCCTAGACCGTTTGAAAGACCTCCAGATTTTACAAACTTTAAAGAAGCTTTAGATTATACTACTGCTGAATTGTTAGAAGAAGAAGCTTATATGTCTATTGTTGGAGCTTTAGGTGATGGTGTTCCTGTAACTGATTTAGCAATGCAAATAGGTTATGTAGGATTTAGAGAAGGTAAATGGAACCCAGACTTAATGATGATGTTAATGGAACCTTTAATGTATCTATTAATGGCATTAGCAGAAAAAGCAGGGATAGAATATAGAATAGACGATGAAGATGAAGACGAAGATGATGATACTTTATTTGAACAAAAATCAAAAAATATAGCAGACACAATTAGAGAAAAAACTGATAAAGGTCAAATACCTAGTGGTGCTTTACCGTCTGATATAGTTGCTAAAATAGAAGCTTTAGAAATACCTCAAGAAAGTTTATTAGCAAAACCTGAAGAAAAACCTGTAATGGAAGAAGAACAACCACAACAAAGTTTATTAGAAAGAGGACAATAAGATGTCAAGATATGATTACCAAGGAACATTAGATTTTGCACAGCAGAAAATAGATGAAGCTCGTGACTATAGAGAAGAGCAAATAAAAAAACAAGAAAAGTTTTCTAAAAGACTTCTTATGTTTGATACTGCTGTTAAAGGTGCTAATGCTTTAATTAATCAAAAAGCTGCAGAACTAGATGCAAAACAATTACCACAAAAAGCAGCTTATCAAAACTTACTTAATAGAAGTCAGAATTTTAGAACTGCTGAAGCTGAAAGAGTTAAATCAGGTTTAAGTGTTGAAGATTATTTAGAAAATAAATATTATACTCAACTTAAAACTGAAGCAGAAACAGATTTTAGTTATTTAAGTCCTATGCAATATAGTACAGCTTTGAGGGAAGAAGCTTCAAGACTAGCAAAAGCTAATTTAACTTCGTATAATAATTTAATTGAAACTACAAAAAATATACCAACCTTTGAAGACTTTACAGAATACTATGAACAACAAGCAGATATTCCTAGAAACTTAGCATCTTGGATAGGTTCTAAAGCTAAAAGTTTTGTAAGAAAAGAAACCGAAGAAACTTTAAAATTAAAAAATGAAAAAGCTAATGATGCACTATACGGAACTGCTATGTTTGATAAGTTTGGTGAGTTGTCTACAGCTTTAAGAGCATACGATACTGTAACTAATCAAGGAATAGATGCTGCTAAAATTATTAATAAATTAAACTTGACTACTGGTGGAGTAGTTCCTGACCTGTCACAAAAAGAAACTGTAAAAGAAGTAGATAAAATAAAAGGTACAACTACCGAAAAAGTTATTTTGTCTTTAGCTACTAAGACTCCAGATGGAGGTATAGAATACAGAAAAGAAAATAAACATATTATTGCAGAAGTTACAAGTCGTACAGGAGAAGACAGAGTAAAATTAACAGAAGTACAAAATCTTTACAAGCTTGTTAAACCTGAAGAGCAAAATAATATTCAATCTATTTTACAAAGTAAAGATGGTGGGTTGCCTACATATGAACAATATGAAAAAGCACGTGAATATTTAACTAAAAATCCTGATGCTTATGCTATTGACTGGTCAGATGAAAAAGCTAAAACAGATTCTTTTCCTGATTGGTATTCTATCCAAATTAAATATGTAAAAGACCCTACTACTGGAAAACGTATAGCCCAAGAAACTGAAGTAGGTAGTGGTATTTATGAAATAAAAGAAGACTTTAGAAAAGTAGCTGAAGAATTAGAGTTAGATGAACGTAGTATGTTAGATAAGTATAATAAGTTGGGAATTGAAGCAGCTCCTACAATGTCTTCTTTAGACATGGATAAAAAAAATAAAAAAGATTTGATAACTTTAATTAAAGACCCAGTAAGTAAAAAAGCTTATGAAGAAGCATTAGAAAATACAGAATCTGATTTATATGCTTTGTTAGACCAGAAAAAAATAGCAGAGTCAGAATCAGATATAGTTTTGTTAGGAACTGAAGATTTAGAAATAGCTTTTCCTAATTTAGGTCTTACTGGAAAAAGACAATTATTTTGGGATAGAATAAATAATAAATTTTTATTTTAGGAGTTTAAACTCGTGACAATACCTTTTTCATATATAGATGATAGAACTGAATCAATTAGAAAAAATCTAAATCCTTTATATAAAGTAAGTAAAAAAGAAGCTATAGAATATGCAGTTGGTATGGGAGCTTCTGATTCTGCTCGTGGGATAGCACAACTCTTTGGTAAAGCTGGTGAGTTTTTTGGATGGGATGGATTAACAAATCGTCTTAAAGAAAAAGATGAAAAACTAAGAGCCATTTTAGAACATCCTGAATATGGAACTGCAGCAAATGCAGCTTTTTTAAGTTCTGCTATTGTAGCAGACCCTTTAAGTTATGCTCCTATTGTAGGATGGATATCTAAAGGTAAAAAAGCTAAAAACTTAAAAGACCTTGCAATTTATGGAGGAGCTAGTGGGGCTGCTGTATCTTCTATAGGATATACTCCAGAAGATAGAAAAGGCTTGATAGTTGATGAAGATGCTAATTTATTTGAAAGACGTTTAGAGAATGCAGCAATTGGAGGAACTGCTGGTGCTGTTATAGGTAGTGCAGGTGGAGCAGTTGTTGATTTAATTCAAAAAGCTAGAGGTAAAGGTAGTATCTTTCAAGGTGTTGATGAAATAGAACCTAAGAAATTTGACGATGATATTGTAGACGAAGATGAATTAGTAAAACCTATAACTAAAGGTTCTATAGTACGTGCTAGTGATAGAAAAAATATTGGTACTGTTATAGATTTAGATGAAGAAAAAGGAATAGCTACAGTACGCTTTGTTAATAAAGAGACAGGAAATACAGCTACTAAAAGATTTACTCTAGATGATTTACAACCTCCAAAACCGGGACAAAAACGTAAAAGTAATGTAAAGCTTGATGACGAAGCTGCAGAAAAACCTAAAGATATTATTTTTGTTATTGATAGGAAAACAAATAAAGGTAATCCTATTTATAAAACTACTAATTCTAAAAATAAAACTACTTACAGTATACAAAAAGCAGTTGATGAAAAAGGTAATATAATTCCTAAACAATGGGAAGTTACAACTGTACCTTTTTTAAGAGGAAGAAAAAAAGGTGAAAGTATTGCTGATTTTAATAGAAGAAAAAAACAATTAACCGAAATAAATTTATTTGGAAGTCTTCAAGATTCTCAAAAATTTGTTAGAAATAAAATAAAACCAGATGAATCAGTAATTGTACCTAATCAAAATGCTTTTGGTAAAAATGTAGCAGATGAATTAGATAAACCTATTGACCAAAAATATCAGTTAAAAAATCCAGTATTAAAAGTTTATCAAGACATGGTAGGAACTCCTTTAAAAAATCTTATGTTTAATAATCCGGGTGAAAGTTTTTCGGCTGTAGCTGGTTATGGTATAGGTTTTAATGCAATAGATGACCCAGATGCTACCTATGCACAAAAAGTAGCAGCAGGAATTACAGGAGCTGCTATAGGTGCTGGTGGAGTTAATAGAATTAAAAATATTAAAGTAGGCGATGAATACATTGGTGAAATTTTTGGAAGAAAACTAATAAGTGATTATGGTTTAAAACCTGAATACTTAAATTTAAGACAAGCTTATAGAACTAATAAAAATGAAATAGGCATGGAATTTGCTGAATTAGCTGAAAGAGCTAGTAAAGAATTAAGCCCAGAACAAAATAAATTATTATACGGTTTATTAAATGGAGATTTAGCTACTATAGAAAAATTAGAGCCAGAGGCTTTAGCATTAAATGCAGAGACTAGAGGAATACTAATTAAATATGGACAAGAATTAGTAGACAAAGGTTTATTAAGTGAAAAAGTATTTAAGAAAAATATAGATACTTATATTAAAAGAACTTATTTAAAACCTAAAAAGTCTGATAATAAAACAACATATGAAAACAGTAAGCAAATTAGACTTATTGGAGATGAATTAAAACCAAGAGGTAAGATTGAAACTATTACTTTAAAAGCTTTTAACAATCCTAAGAACAATTGGAAGAAAGAAGGTTGGGAAATTTTAGAAGAATTAAAAGGTGGTAAAGTTAAAGTAAGAAGACAGTATACAAAACAAGAAAGAAAAGATTTAGAAGAAGTTGAAAATGCTTCATACGCTATAGCAGAAACAGGAAGATTATTTGCAAACGATATAGCTAGTGCTAGATTTTTTGATGATTTATCTAAGAATAAAAAGTTTGTTTTAGACGAAGCAGATTGGAAAACTTTAACTCCAAATGAACAAGCACGTTTTGAAATTATGCCAAGTAGTAGAGTTAAAGATACTAAAAAATTAAAGTATGGTGAGCTTAGCGGTAAATATGTAGACAAAGATGTTCTTAAAGATATAAAACACATGTATGGTTTTAGTAATGTTGATAAAGCTAGAGAGTATTTTAAAATTTTAGATAGTTTACAAACACTTTGGAAAAAAACAAAAACAGCTTGGAGTCCTTCAACTCATGTAGGTAACACTGCTTCTAACGTAATGTTATTAGATTTTGCTGATACTAAATTTAATTATGTTGTAAAAGGAATTAAGGAAATGAGAAATCCTAATTCTAAATTACATAGACAAGCAAAAATAGACGGTATATTTGATGTTGATTTAGTAAGTAGAGAATTAAAAGATTCTTTAACTGAAGTAGAAAAAGGTTTATTAAAAATTCAAAACGAACAAAGTTTTGGTTTGGGAATTTTTGGTAAAACAGGCGACAGTATTAAAAACTTTGCTAAGTGGACTCCAGAAAAAATGGAAAAATATTATCAGCTTGAAGACCAAATATTCAGAATGGGTGTTTATATGGACAGACTTGACAAAGGTTTTTCAAGGTCTGAAGCAGCTTTAGAAGCACGTAAATGGTTTATTGATTATGATATTAATGCTCCGTTTATACAAGGATTAAAAAGAACTGCAGTTCCTTTTATAAGTTATACATATAGAGTAATACCTTTGTTAGCTGAATCAGCAGCCCTTAGACCTCATAAGTTTGCTAAGTGGGCTGCATTAGGTTATGGTGTGAACGAAGGCTTTACATATTTAGCTGATGATAAGTATGGAGAAGATATAGATAGATTAACAGTTAGAGATTCTTATAATAAAAAATTATTTGGAGGTGTTCCAATTGTTGGGGATGCCATGCCTTATACAAATATTAGACTTCCAGTAGACGATAAAAACGGTAATGCTTTATATTTTGATGTAAGTCGTTGGATTCCGGGTGGAGATATTTTTGAAGGTAGGGAAGGTCCTGTAGGTTTTACGGGACTACCAGCTACTTTTCAGCCCGGTGGTTTGTATGTAGATTTGATATCTAATGTATTTTTTAAGGTAGACCCTTTTACAGGACAAAATTTAGAAGATATGGGAGTTAATACAGAAAGCACTGGAGCAATATTAAAGCATTACGGTAAAGGTCAAATACCTAACATACCCGGATTACCAGAAACTTTTGCTACTAAAAAAATACAAAGAGCTAGAAGAATTGAAGCAGGTGAAGAAGAAGGTGAATTAATACCGGGTTCTCAATATGTAACTAAAGATACCCCTTTCTTAGCATTAGCTTATGGTTTTGGTTTTAGATTAAGACCACAAGATGCAAGAATTAATAAAAAAGTAAGAGAATTAAATTATATAAGGGAACGAAACAGTATACAAAAGAAAACAAAAGATGTAGAAAAAGATTTTAGTAAGGGTAAAATAACTGCAAAACAAAAAGATGAAAGAATAGTAGAACTTCAAGCTGAACTTATAACTTTAACTGCTGAATACGAATTATACATAGCAAAACTTCAAGAGCTTGAGGACAAATTAAGTGCTGAAGGTTTTAAAAAATTTGAACAAAGAAAAAGAAAAGTTGAAGGCGGTCTAGTAGAAGGACCAGAAGTACCATTCACAAAAGAAAACCCTGCTAATAGAGTTGACCCATTTACTGGTGAACCTTACCAAGAGCAGATGAGTCGGTTAGGTTTTAGTAGTGGTGGTGCAATATTAAACTATATAGCACAGGCTAGAGGTTATGAAGACCCTACTTTTTTAAAACAGTATGCAGACGATGTGAAGTGGCAAGAGGTTAGAGGTGCAGGTCCAACAACAGTTCAAAATAATAATGGACCAGCAAGAGGAAGTTATCAAGTAGAAGGAAGTGAGGGTAGTAATAGAAATGAAACTATTTTACAACGTGCTAAAAACTTTTACGAAAAATATCCAGATGCCCCAAAATCAAAAGAAATTGAATACGCACTTGAGCAAAGCGGTAAAGATTTAGATTTTTCAAGTTTATCAGAAGATACTCAAGATGCATTATTTTATATTGATGCAGAAAGAGGAAAGTTACCCCTTGATGAATTAGCATCAGGAAAGTTAGATCATAAGACTGCTTGGATGAATTATTGGAATCAAGGAACCGATAAAGAAGTTATGGAACAAAAATGGGACAAAGCACAAGAAGAAAAAATTATTTTTCTAAATGCACAAAATAACTAATGCTACTTTACACAGAGAAACAATTAGACAAAGCTTATCGCATAGATTGTAAAGCTCGTACAATTTGTAACGAGCCTTGGATACAGCGAGAAGACTTTAGACCGTTGTATGAAGACCTTATAGAGTCCTATATGATTGCATACAACGAAGATGATATACTCGGTGCAGATGTGCCAGAGTATTTATTAGATTCTATAAACGATTTACTTGAATCAACTTTAACTTTGGATTGATATGGGTTTTCCTTTTGAAATAATTACAATGCTTGGTTCCACTTTACTAAGTGGATTGCTTAGTCTATGGTCTCAACGTATGAAGGCTAAACAAGAAGAACA